>Ga0209456_10000003_pt1 | contig 108029 bp, 100 predicted proteins | sample COG_11_FD_184755 | JGI IMG/M metagenome (GOLD analysis project Ga0209456, IMG submission 184755) | Pelagic marine sediment microbial communities from the LTER site Helgoland, North Sea, for post-phytoplankton bloom and carbon turnover... | ecosystem: Environmental > Aquatic > Marine > Neritic...
AGCAAAGGAGTCGGGGAGGGTCTGAAGGGTCTGCACTTCAAGGGCACGATGTGGATAACAACCTACACGCCGTTCCCCGTACCGTATGAAGCGCTCTTCCAATACTATCCGCATCTGTTTAACGAGCCGGAGGCGGTATTCATCGGCACCATCAAGGAGTGAGATTGAGTTTCCCGAAGTGAGAAGGGCTACCAAGACTTGGTGGCCCTTCATACTTGGAGCAACGTCTCCGAGCTAGTCCGACAGGCCGCTCCTGGCCGATAGCAGACCCGCACAACTTCCCTAAACCAGTCATTCGAGCGGCAAGTTTTGAGGAAAGCAGCCGCACAGACTGAGTGCGAAGTAAGGGTCAGGACTGGCCTTTCGAGACTCCAATTACAGCGAGGCGGCTAACCGGACCTATAGCCGGCAGCCCACTTCGAGAACAGCGAAATCCTGAACATAGGCGTGGGCGACCGAGGCCGCTCGGCCGACGTTGCCGTTTCCGGTAGCCCCTTCGGGCGGATTCCGCATCCACGAACCGTTCTTCCGTACTCCGTTGATGGTGTAAGTTGGCCGCACCGACCAGCGGTAGTCCATGCACTTCTCGAGCGGCCTGTCGACCGTATGACTTAAGCCGTGAATGTTCTGCGCCTTGTAGACCGAGCGATTCGCGCTGTAGATTTCGAGATCCCAGGTCACGTCGGCAGCCCTGACCTCTTCCAGCCATTGTGCATCTTCATCGCCACCGAGTAACTCGTAACCCCAGTTGAGCGTCGGATTCAACGATTTCGCTTTGGCATACCAGTCGCTCTTTTTCTTCTTGATCCTCTTGACGTTGTGCGACTCCAGCGGTGCAAGCGAGTAGTTCAACTGAATCCGCTCGTAGACCTCGGCCGATATTTCCCGTCCGATATAGTGGCGCGCAAAGGTCCGGTACGAACGCCACAGGACAGCGTCGTTCTTCGTCCAGTTGCCAAGCTTATCCCGGTCTTCGTATGTGGCCTCCTTGCGATAAAGCGTCGTACCATCACTGTAGCGCGCCAGCCTCGCAGTGGCGGTCGTCGAGATAATCGCAATATCATCCTGCACATTAATCGACAGATCGGTAACTGCGATGTAGAGAATCGCGTCCGTGTCCTCGGGAATCGGCGTCGAAAGTGCGAGAATCTTCGGCTGCACCGTTGAGACATTGCGGATACCCCAAAACACGTCGTTTGCCAGCGAGTCGTTCGTCAACGGCTGGTCGACCGTATCCCTGAGGTCGTCGGTGAGCGCATCCCGGAATTCCTGGATCTCCCGTTTTGCTCCACCCGAAATTGCACCGGCGATCATGCCGATTTCACGCAGAATGGGAATTGGAATGCCGATCGGTATGCCGCCTACCTCGACGGGGATAACGCCAATCTCGGCACCCTTGGCCATGCCGCCCTGGATTCCCGCCGTAGCCTTCTCATAGCTACCTGTAACAACCTCACCTGCCTTGCCCGCGGTCGGCAGGATGACGACCTTTGAGATGGTCCCACGCACGTCCTCGGGCATATGCGTCGCGACCGGGTTCGCAAGGGTGGCCTCCGCGGCCTTCTCTTCCTCTGCCTTCGTCGGCACAGCCGCAGTAGCGAGCACTGCTCCGAGAGCGGCTAGCGCGACGATTATTCCTGATTGATGAACTTTCATGTCATCGTTGGACACAGATCGTCGCGAATCGTTGCGTCCAGCATGGCTGGCATATTGTGTGGCTACTCGGACTTGTCGAGCTTCGAGAACTTGGAGCCTTCAAAGCTCAGGTTGGCCATCAGTCCTTTCGAACCGAAAATAAAGCCAACGACCGGATCCTTGATATTCTGGGTGTCCATGGACTTGCCGCCGCCCATGTCAATCAATGCGACAGAGCCGTCGACGCCCGCCTTCCAGCCGCTTGCATTACGGAATTTTTCCAGCGATTCAGGCGTCATGAATGCGATAACCATCGATTTGGCCTGCGCGCCAGCCTGCAAGCCAAAGGAGGCGGCACTGGTCCGATAGTAGTCGACTGTCTTGCCACCAACTCGCAATGCACCTTCACCAGTTTCACCGCCGACTACAAATCCGGCCTTGATGACGCGTGGGAATATGAGATAGCCGGCGGACTGGGTCAGGAAGACGTCAGCACCGTCGATCTGCTTCTTGAAAACAACCAGCGCCTCGTCGGCAGCAGCATCGATCTCCGCGGCCGTATCAGCAAAAACGGAGTTTGAAAACATCATTGACGCAACAATAGCGAGCGGTAAAAAAACCTTGTTGAATTTGTTCATCTATCAGGTTCCTGTGGTTCGGACTAGGGCACGGGCAATGATAGCCCAATACGTCGGTGCAACAGTATACCCCTTTGCTGAACAGGCCCTGAACCGCTCCTGAGTCCAGTCAGCGTCGCGCGGCTCGCAGGAATTCGGCTGTGAGTCGCCGTAGCGTACCGCGGAGTTGCCCGGCAAGGACTTCATCAAAAATACGCGTATTTTCATCCATATAGGATCGCTGCGCGATCTCCAGTTGCAGCGCATGGACGTTGTTTTTCGGATCGCCATAGTGGCGCGTGATATAGCCGCCTTTGAAGCGCCCATTGACAGCCGTCTCATAGGGGCTCGCTTTTGCGATGGCGACTACGGCCTCTGCAAGCGCCGGCGCGCAACTGGAGCCGCTGTTCGAGCCGATATTGAGCGCCGGCAGTTCGCCATCGAACAAGCGCGGCACCACGCCCGCGATCGAGTGCGCATCCCACAGCAGCGCGAAACCATGCTGTGCCAGCATGCGCTCGATCTCCCGCTCGATCCTGTCGTGGTAGGGCCGCCAGTATGTCTCGACCCGACTGGCCATTTCCTGCGCGTCCACATCCTCATCGGTGTAGATACGGTCGCCCGCAAAAGTCTTTGTCGGACACAAGCCGGTCGCGACCTGGCCCTCGTACAGCGCGTCGTCAGATGCCGGCCTGTTGAGATCGACGACGTAGCGCGAGAAGTTGGCGACCAGTACGCTCGCCCCAAGGTCCCGGACAAAATCGTAGAGTTTTGCAACATGCCAGTCAGTGTCGGGGATTCCGATCCCCTCCGGCGACATGCGCTCACGCAGGGATTGTGGAAGCTCGCGACCGTCATGCGGCACGCTGACGAGCAGCGGCGCATCGCCCTCGATGAAGCTGAAGACGTCCGTCATTGACTCATGCTTGGGAGCACCGATGCTGCATAGTGACAGTACTCGCCTTCGTCGATCGTCACTGCGATGCGCCGAATATCTGCAGACAGGGACCGATCTTCGGTATATGTCGGCGCCAGCTCGCGTATCGCGGCCATCACGTCTTCAATCGCGGGCGAACTCTTCTGCGGATGATGGAAGTCGATTCCCTGGGCGGCGGCCAGGAGCTCGATCGCGACGATGTCTGCGACATTGTCGAGCATCGTATGCAGGCGCCGCGCCGCGTACGTCGCCATGCTGACATGGTCTTCCTGGTTCGCAGACGTTGGAATACTGTCGACGCTGGCCGGATGCGCGTGCGACTTGTTCTCGGAGGCCAGGGCCGCTGCCGTGACCTGCGCCATCATGAAGCCGCTGTTGAGCCCACTATGTTCGACGAGAAACGCCGGTAGTCCACTCAGATGGGTATCGATCAGCAGCGCGATGCGCCGCTCAGAAAGCGCGCCGATTTCCGCGATAGCCAGCGCCAGGTAGTCGGCTGCTAACGCAACCGGTTCGGCGTGAAAATTACCACCCGACAGAACGGACCTCGAATCCGTAAATACGAGCGGGTTGTCGGTCACTGCGTTGGCCTCGGTTTCGAGCACCGAACAGACGTGCCGCAGCACATCCAGGCAGGCACCGATCACCTGCGGCTGGCAGCGAATGGAATATGGGTCCTGCACGCGATCGCAGCCGATGTGCGAGGCGCGTATGTCGCTGCCCGTCATGAGATCGCGCAGCACGGCCGCCACGGCGATTTGTCCGCCGTGGCCCCGAACGCTTTGGATCCGTCGATCGAAAGGCGTGTCGCTGCCCTTGATTGCATCGGACGCCATCGCGCCGGCCATCAGGGCTGCCGACAAGACGTTCTCCGTGCGGAATACGGCGGCCAGGGCCAGCGCAGTCGAAACCTGCGTGCCGTTCAATAATGCGAGACCTTCTTTCGGCGCCAGGCGCAGCGGTTCGATACCGGCCGCCTTCAACGCGATGGCAGCCGGGACCAGACTGCCTTGCACACGCACCTCGCCGATGCCAATCAGCGCGCCAGCCATGTGAGCGAGTGGCGCGAGATCGCCGGACGCACCAACGGATCCGCGCGACGGAATCCTCGGGTAGATGTTGTGGTTGATGAGGTCGCACAGCTTCTCGACGAGTTCGAGTCGTACACCGGAGAATCCTTCGGCCAGCGCGATGACCTTCATAAGCATGATGAGACGCACGATATCGTCGTCGAGATCTTCGCCGACGCCAACGGCGTGAGAACGCACGAGGTTCTCCTGCAATTGGGCGAGGTCCTCATCACCGATGCGCACCGAGGCGAGCTGACCGAACCCGGTGTTCACGCCATACACGGTATCCCCGTGAGCGACGACATCTTGAACAAATTCGTTGGACTCGGCGATTCTGCGGCGCGCGTCGTCACCGAGGTCCACGGCGACCGGCTCGAGCCATACCTGCCGCAATTCAGTCAGCGTGACCAGCTGATTGTTGATCGTCAGATTCACGACTCGCTCCCGAAGTCGACCATCGGCAGGTTCAATCCATGTTCCCGCGCGCAGTCGATCGCGATTTCGTAACCGGCGTCGGCATGGCGCATGACGCCACTTGCCGGGTCGTTCCACAGGACACGCCCGATACGCCGGTCCGCTTCCTCGGTCCCGTCACATACGATGACAAGGCCAGCGTGTTGTGCGTAACCCATGCCAACGCCGCCGCCATGATGCAACGACACCCAGGTGGCACCGCCTGCCGTGCTCAGCAGCGCGTTAAGCATGGCCCAGTCCGATACCGCGTCGCTGCCATCCTTCATCGCCTCTGTTTCCCGGTTCGGACTGGCGACCGAACCACTGTCGAGGTGATCACGCCCGATAACGACGGGCGCCTGCAACTCGCCATTGCGCACCATCTCGTTGAAAGCAAGGCCGAGCTTGTCGCGCAGCCCGAGTCCGACCCAGCAGATGCGCGACGGCAGGCCCTGGAAGTGAATACGTTCGCGCGCTGCGTCGAGCCACTGGTGCAAGTGCAGATCGTCGGGAATCAGCTCCTTGACCTTGGCGTCGGTCTTGTAAATATCCTCCGGGTCACCGGACAATGCTGCCCACCGGAACGGCCCGACGCCACGGCAGAACAAGGGACGCACATAGGCTGGAACAAAACCCGGAAAGTCGAACGCGTTCTCGACTCCCTGGTCCAGGGCGACCTGGCGAATGTTGTTGCCGTAGTCGAACGTCGGTATTCCCAGCTTCTGGAATTCAAGCATCGCCCGCACGTGCACTGCCATGGATTTCACCGAGGCGGCAACCACCGCATCCGGATCAGACTCACGCTTCTCGAACCACTGTTCGACGGTCCAGCCGATCGGCAGGTAACCATTGGCCGGGTCGTGCGCCGAAGTCTGGTCGGTAACAGCGTCGGGTCGAATACCTCGCTTTACGAGTTCCGGCAATATTTCGCCCGCGTTACCCAGCAAGCCTACGGACACGGCTTTCTTCTCGGCGACGGCGTCGTCGATGATGGCGAGCGCTTCGTCCAGCGTCTCCGCGCGTGTATCGAGGTAACCGGTCTCGAGGCGCTTGTCGATGCGATCCGACTGGCACTCGATTGCCAGCATGGATGCGCCGGCCATCGTCGCGGCCAGCGGTTGCGCGCCACCCATACCGCCAAGACCCGCGGTCAGGATCCAACGCCCGGCAAGATCTCCATCGTAGTGCTGCCGGCCCATCTCGACAAAGGTCTCGTAGGTGCCCTGCACGATGCCCTGGCTGCCGATGTAGATCCACGAGCCTGCCGTCATCTGCCCGAACATCATCAGGCCCTTGCGATCGAGCTCGCGAAAGTGCTCCCAGTTGGCCCACGCGGGCACAAGATTGGAGTTGGCAATCAGCACGCGCGGCGCGTCCGGATGTGTCTTGAATACCCCGACGGGCTTGCCGGACTGCACCAGCAAGGTCTCGTCCTCTTCGAGTTCCTTGAGGGTCGCGACGATCGCATCGAAGCACTCCCAGTTACGCGCGGCCTTGCCGATACCGCCGTAGACGACGAGGTCCTGCGGCCGCTCCGCAACCTGCGGATCCAGGTTGTTCATCAACATGCGCAGCGGCGCTTCGGTCAGCCAACTCTTCGCCTGTAATTCGGTGCCTGTCGGCGCTTTTATTGTTCTACTCATTTTCTTAACTTCTCCAAAGCTCGACGTCGGCCGACGTCGATCGAGGTGTTCCTGGTGGTGTGTAATGCCCCGTCAACTCGTAGCGGCTGCCCGGGTGATGCAAGCGTGCGAAAGTCACTGGACGACCTTTCGACCAGGTGCGACGCACCACGACCAGCGTGGGTTCGCCTTCGGGAATTTCGAGGTGCTGGCGCACCGCGGCATTGGGCATTGCGGCACGAACAACCTGTTCGGCTTCCTGCAACGGCGCGATCGAAGTCAGGTACGCACTTGGTGTGATCGCCGCGAAATCCTGGTTGAGGCAATCCGGTGCAAAACTCGCGACGACGTGCCTGTCTTCGACCTGGACCGGTGTGCCGTTTTCAGAGTGCACGAGCAAGAGGTGAAACACGTCGGTTCCCTGTTCGACGCGCAAAGCCTTTGCGACCTCACCACGCGCGTGTTGACAGGATTGGCGAATCACGACACTTGCATGGGCGTGCCCGCGACCGCGAATTTCGTTGGCGATGTTCTGTACTTCGAGCAAATGAGATTGCGAACGAAAGTCAGAAACAAAAGTCCCGCGACCGGCAATGCGTTCAACATAGCCCTCATCGTTGAGCTCGCGCAGTGCGCGATTTGCTGTCATGCGCGAGACGTTCATTGCCTCGACGAGTTCGTTCTCCGATGGCACCCGGTCACTCGGGCGCAGCTCACCGGCTGAGATGCGACTAATGATCAGGTCTTTCAGCTCTTGGTAGCGGGGTTTCGCAGCGTTCACGACGTTGCCCCGAGTTTCTCGAGCGCGCCGGCAAATTCCGAGCGTGCCCGGTCCCGCTCGACGTGCACGGCGTCGACGACGCACCATTTGCCGGCGACCATCACGCGTTCGACGGGCAAGGGATATCCGGAGAACACAAGCGCGTCGAGTCGCGAAGCGTCGCTATGACCGGCCAGCATCGGATCGTCATCGCAGAGTGCGACGATGTCTGCCGGTGCGCCCTCCGCAATGCCGACGGTCGGCTGCCCGGTGGCCAGGGCACCACCCTCCAGCGCGCGCGTGAACAACTCGCTGCCGACATGGCTATCTCGCAGGGAGGCAACGTTGCGTGACTGCGAGGCCAGTCGTTGACCGTACTCGAGCCAGCGCAGTTCTTCGAATGGGTTGATCGAGATGTGACTGTCCGACCCGATCGCGATCTGGCCCCCACTCTCCAGGTAATCATGAAGTGGAAACAGGCCATCTCCCAGGTTGGCTTCGGTGCTGGGGCACAGCACCACAACGGCTCCCGATTGCGCGAGTGATGCGGTTTCTTCCACGTCCATGTGTGTCGCGTGCACCAGGCTCCATTCTTCATTCACGTCGAAGTTTTCCAGCAGCCAGCGCACCGGACGACGGCCGTAGGACGAAAAGCACTGCTCGACCTCGCGCTGTTGTTCGGCAACATGAATGTGCAGCGGCAGCTCGGCATCGGCCGCAAAAGCGGCAATCTTCCCGAACGCATCCCGGCTGACTGCGCGCAAACTGTGTGCGCCCACCCCAATATTGATGGCACCAGTACATTGCGGCGCAACGCGTTCCACGTGTTGCAGATACTCATCGACCGGCATCGCAAAAAACGCCTGTTGCGATGTAGGCTCCGGATCCTCGAATCCGGCCCGCTCGTAGTGCACAGGAACGTAGGTCAGGCGAATGCCGCTTTCGCGTGCCGCTGTGACAATCGCGTCGAACATTGAATCGACAGACTCGGGGTCGGTCGGATCGCGATGCAGGTAATGGAACTCGGCGACCGCCGTATACCCGGATCGCAGCATTTCACAATAAGCCTGCCGCGCGATGGCCACCAACGCAGCGGCGCTGACACGCCCCGCAAGCTCGTACATTCGCTCGCGCCACGACCAGAAATTGTCCCGCCCTGCTGGCGACCGCTGCTCCGTGTGCCCAGCCAGTGCGCGCTGAAACGCGTGACTGTGCGCATTGCAGAGACCCGGAATAACGCAACCCAGCCGCTCGTCACCGTCGACCGGCGTCTCACCCGGCTCGATGCCAGTGATGCGTCCGGCGTCGACGGTCAGCCGGACGTTGTCGGTCCAACCGCCGGACAGCAGGGCTTTGCGGGCAAACAGCACGGTCATCGGGCACCTCTCCAAGTTGTATATACAGGTTAGTACATGGTACCTTGCGATGCAATGGACCTGCTGCTTACCGACGCGAGAATTGCAACCATGTCCGGCGACGACTACGGCGTCATCGACGACGGGGCTGTCGCAATCTCGGAGGGGAAGATCGCCTGGATCGGCGAGCGACAGGACCTGCCCGGCAACACATCCGGGGATACGCGCTCTCTCGGTGGCCGCTGGGTGACTCCCGCGCTAATCGACTGTCATACCCATCTTGTATTTGCGGGCGATCGCTCCGGCGAATTCGAGGCGCGCCAGAAGGGGGCCAGTTACGAGGACATCGCTCGTGCCGGCGGCGGCATCATGTCGACTGTCAAGGCAACCCGCGATGCTTCGGCCGACGAGCTCTATGCAGCCGCCCTGCCCCGGGTGCAGGCGCTGGCAGCAGAAGGCGTGGGCACAATCGAAATCAAGTCCGGCTACGGCCTGAATATCGACAGTGAACTCAAGATGCTCGCCGTCGCGCGGCAGCTCGGCGAGGCGACCCCCGTTACGATCAGGACGACGCTGCTGGCGGCTCACACCGTTCCTCCCGAGTACAAAGACAAGGCCGACGATTACATCGACCTGGTCTGCGACGAATTGTTACCCGCGGTGGTCACCGGGCACCTGGCCGACGCTGTGGACGCGTATTGTGAGTCCATCGCTTTTAACGGCGACCAGGTTGCGAGGCTGTTCGCTCGCGCAACGGAACTGGGTATGCCTGTAAAGCTGCATGCCGACCAGCTGAGCGACGGCGGTGGCGCCGAACTGGCAGCACGGTTCAAAGCCTTATCAGCGGACCATCTCGAGTACACGTCGGCGCCGGGCGTGAAGGCGATGGCGCAAGCCGGGGCAGTGGCCGTCCTGCTGCCCGGCGCGTTCCTGACGCTTGGCGAAACACAATTGCCACCCATCGATACAATGCGCGAACTGGCCGTGCCGATCGCAATTGCCACCGATTGCAATCCCGGCACTTCACCAATCTGCAGCCTGCGCACCGCAATGATGCTTGCCGCGCGTCAGTTCGGGCTTACTCCGGAAGAATGCCTGGCCGGTACGACACGCGAGGCAGCAAGAGCACTTGGGCTTGATGACCGCGGCGTGCTCGAAACCGGCAAGCGGGCCGACCTGGCCGTTTGGGACATCGGTCACCCGCGCGAACTGGCTTACTGGATTGGCTCGCCGCAACTGCAGAGTTTGCTGCTAGCGGATTCAATGTAGGACGGGCACACTACACGCCTTTGAACGCCGACCTCCTCCGCCGTAAGAGTTTCATCATCACGCTCGGCCTGTTGACCGCCGTGGCGGCGCTGACTGTGGATCTCAGTTTGCCGGCTATTCCCGCGATGGTGCAGGCGCTGGACACAACCATGTCGCGCGGCCAGCAAATCGTCGGCGTCTTCATGGTGGGCATGGCCTGCGGGCAAATTCCTGCAGGGCTGTTCGCCGACCGCCTGGGACGGCTGCCCGTCCTGTACATCGGTATGCTCATCTTCTCCCTCGCGGCAACGGTTGCGGCCACCGCCGTCGATATAGAGACTCTGCTCGCGGCGCGCTTCGTGCAGGGCATCGGCGCCGCGGCGGCGATCGTACTGTCACGCGCCATCGTTCGTGATGTTTCCTCAGGGAAGGATTCGGCACGCCTGATGTCGCTCATGACGATGATATTCACGGCTGCTCCGGTCATCGCGCCGAGCATCGGCGCGCTACTGGTCGCGCAATGGGACTGGCGCGCGCCGTTCATTGCTATCGCAGCCTGTGGCTTTGTAATGATCTTCGGCATTCGCGCCAACCTGACAGAGACACACGTACCCAGTGTCAACGAACATCCTGTTCGCCAGTTGATCTCGAGCTTCCGCGAGTTCTTCTCACACCGGCAGTCGATTTTCGGCCTGCTGCTGATCGTTATCCCGCCGGCTGGCTTCATGTCGATCATCGCCGTGTCTGCAGCACTTACCGTCGAAATCTACGGCTTCTCGCTCGAAGCCTATGGCCTGATATTCGCTTGCGCAGGCATATCGATTCTAATCGGCTCTGCGTTCAATCGCTGGCTGGTCACGCGCTTCGACCAATTACAGCTGATCAGTTTGGGCGTGGGCCTGATCTTCGCAGCCAGCGCACAGCTCATGATTATCGCGTGGCTCGGTACCGCTCCGTTCTGGTGGCTGTGGTTTTGCGTGTGCCTGTTCATGTTCACGATCGCGATCCTCATGTCGAATTCGATGGTCGTCGCACTCGACCCATTGCCGCGCATCGCGGGCGTCGCATCGTCGATTATCGGCACGCTACAAAACCTGATTGGTGCGGCTGGCGCGTTGATCGCGGCCGTCATCTACGACGGCTCGGTCAGGAACTCCGTGATAATCATGGCGACTGTGGGGATAGTTGTAACTGGCGTGTTCCTGCTGCGGCCGTTTATTGCGCCCGGCGATCTTGTGCACCACCCGGATGAGCTGGCAAGAGACTAGACTGTCGCAGGACTACGGTAATTCGGTTGTCACATCATCGACCGGTGTTCGCGACTGCGTCGGCGTTATCTTGGGGTAGCCAAACCAAAGCATGCCAACAATAAAGAACTCGTCGACATCGACGTCAATGATGTCGAAGAGTCGTGCGTCGCGGGTGATCGGACCCGTGGTCCATTTTGACCCCACACCGGCCTTCCACAGATACAGCATGAAGTTCTGCACGGCCGTGCAACACGCCGCGTAGTCCTCTTTCTCGCGCACTACATCGTCGCGGCTATACGGGCAGGTCACAATCAGCCAACCTGGCTTCTCGCTCCAGGTCGTGCGCTTATGCTCTGCCAGGTCGGTCCCTTTTGCAGCCGCTACGATCTCCGCGCACAGCTCGACAATGCGACCGACCGTCTGCTCGCCCGGGAGTATGAAATGCCACGGCTCGGAGACGTAGTGGTTTGGTGCCCAGGTTGCGACTTCCAGGGCCTCGCGCACAAGTTCCTCGGGAACTGGCGTCTGCAGGAATTGCTCGATCGTACGGCGCCCACGCAGGACCTCAGCGAATTCTCGCAGCTCCTGCGTTTCATAACTGGGCGCCTTCTTCATGGACTTGTTAATTCACTCCGTGCGTCATTTGTCGTCGCGATCGTATTGGCGGCCGAGGTAGATCCCGGCACCCGCCCAGGCTGCAGCAATAGCCGCAGCAATGGCCGCAATACCGGCGAGCCCCAAACCGAGCGTTGCCGTCAGTGCAGTATAGAACCAGGCCGTTATTACATCCCCACCACGGTAGACAACGATATCGATTACCGGCTTCGCTTTGAAACGCGTGTCTGCATCGACGGCTGTGAACAACATTTCGCGACCGGGTCGCGTAATAGCGTAGTTGCCGGCGCGGCGCGCCACCTGCAGGCCGATAAGGACCGCAAGAACCGGACTGAGCGCAACCACGAGCCAGCCGCCGACCATGAACAACGGAATCAGCGCCAGGGTTGCAGGCATTCCAAATCGCGTTGCGAGTCGCCCAGTAAGGAAAAGCGCTGTAACGAACGTAAGCAGGTTCACGGCCAGATCGATACTGGCCCAGATCTGGGTGCGAGTGTCGCGGTCGAACTCACCCAGCATTTTGCGCAGTTCGAAGTAGATAAACGTGTTCATTACGACGTACAGCAGGATGAACAGACCGATTGCCAGCAGGTATGGATTGCTGATGAACGTCTTGAAGCCCGAAAACGGATTACCGCTCAGTTCCTGGTCGCTTGTCAGCTTAGCCTGAACGTCAGCTTGTCCGGGCTGGCTGCCCCTCAGCCCCTCGAGGCGGAAGACGATCGGAATCGTCGCAACGAGCATTACCGATGCAATAAGCAGCAGGTTGAGATTGCCGATCTTTGTCACGAATGTCGCGGCCACTGCCGGCCCCGCCAGCGCACCGGCAGTCGCGCCCATCGCGATGATGCTGAACAGGCGTTTCGCCTGCTCCTTGTCATAGAGACCGGACATGAAGGTCCAGAAAACGGACAGGTGATACAGGCTGAAGACGCTGATCCACACGTAGTAGGCACGATTGACGAGGTCGTTGTTGTCACCCAGCGTACTGCCCGCCACGTAGAATCCGACAAAAGTCAGCGCGAAAAACGCATAGACGCCTGGCACGATGACCCGCAAGTGCATTCGCGAGATCACGCCGCCATAGATGCTGACGGCAATAGCGCTGACAAAAAACGTCGAGGTCCACAGCCAGCTGAGCTGCACGTCGGTCCAGTCGGACGATAAGGAGTCACGGACCGGGCGCAGCATGAAGTACGCCGCCATAAGAACGAACACGAGCAAGAACGACAGGACAGTCGCCTGCAGCTCGTTTGGCTCGACCTTGGTTACGGCCTTGATCGCGCGTCCCAGCGCGCTGTCGCGACGTGCCTCGCTCACCGGTAACTCCATGCCCGAAATGGAAGCACGAAGCCTATCATTTGGGGCGGTCAGTCTGCAGCTGCAATCACCCTCGCTGCGGACAGCAAGTCATCGGCTGGCAGGCGTACCTTGTAGTCAGCGTTGACATAGGAATAGGCAATGACGCCGTCTTTGCCGATGGCAAATACAGCAGGAACCGGCAGCACGCCGTGACGGTCCATCGACGAGGCCGAATACCCATCGCCTTTGTTCTTGACGTAGTCGACCGTACGATCCCCGGCGCGAAATGCTATGCCCAGCGCGATTGCCGCCTGTGCATCAGCATCAGAGAGAATCGTGTAGTCCAGTCCAGCAATATCTTCCTGTGCTTGTCCTTCCAGGCTCTCGTACAACAACTCCGATCGATCGCCGCTAAGGAACAGTACATCAACGCCCATATCGCGAATCTGGGGAATCACGTGCCGCATGTCGGACAGGTACATATTGCAGTACGGGCACCAGCCGCCTCGAAAGGTGAGGATGAGTACCGGGTCTTCCAGCTTGGCCGGATCAAAATCGAACGGCTCGGAATCAACTGTCTCGACGATGAATCGCGGCGCCAGGTCGCCGGCCTGCAGCGGCTGAACCTGGTCGGCCGTCGCGGCGACAGGAACGTCGGCATGCCCATCGCGAAGAGCCGAGCTGCAGACGAGGCTGAGTGCAAGGATGGCGGCCAGGGTGACCGTTATCAGGGAACGCATCATTTGAATACTCCGTAATCTCCGTAGGTGACCGAGGTCAGCCCCTGTTTATTACTCGTGTCGCAGCGCGTCGATCGGATCCAACGCCGCCGCACGCCTGGCGGGCCATATGCCGAAGACAATACCGACAGCGGCGCTAAACCCGAAGGCCGTCAGCGCCGACGCCGAGGTGACGACGGTTTGCCACCCGGCATACTTCGCCAGCAGGGCCGACGCGGTCGCCCCGAGCGCCAGGCCGATCAGACCACCCAGCAGGCACAGGATGGTCGACTCAACAAGAAACTGCAGGAGGATGTTGCCGCGGGTCGCGCCAAGCGCCTTGCGCACACCGATTTCACGCGTGCGCTCGGTCACCGTAACAAGCATGATATTCATGATGCCAATGCCGCCCACCACGAGGCTGACGCCCGCGATGCCCGCCAGCAAATAGGTGAACACTTCGGTCGCAGCCTGCCGCGACTCCGCGAACTGCTTGCGGTTCATGATCGCAAAGTCGTTGTCCTTACCCGGCAGAATGCCGTGCTCGCGGCGCAGCACACGCTCGATCTCCAACATGCCCATTTCGGTCGACGAGGTGTCCGCGATCTTGGCGCTGATCGTCTCGACATATTCGTCGCCGGTCACTCGAAACTGGGCCGTCGAAAGCGGAATCCAGACATCGTCATCGGGATTGCGCCAGCCGGATCCGCCTTTCGGCAAGAGCACGCCGATTATCTCGAAGTTGATCGAACGAATCTGGATGGACCGACCGACAAGCGCAGCCGGTTCGGCATCGAGCATGGCAGGTACCTCCGCCCCGATTATTGCGACGCGTCTGCGCGCCGCGTCGTCGGCTGCCGAGAACATCTTGCCGTGCGCCATGTTGAAACCATGCACGTCCAGGTAATTGGGCGTCGTGCCAATAACGGACAGGTTGAGGTTCTGGTTGCCGTACTTGATTTGATAACGCGAGTTGATCTCGGGCACAACTGCCTCGACGTGCTCCATGCCCTGCGACAGTGCCAGCGCGTCATCGGTCGTCAATGTTTGCCGATTGCGCGCCACGCCGCGGCTAAACCAGGCGGATGACTGGATCGACAGTATGTCTCCACCGAAAGCCTGCATCTGCTTGTCGATCGCGCGCTGTGCACCGGTACCGAGTGCGACCATCGTGATTACTGCAGCAACGCCGATAATGATGCCGAGCATGGTCAGAAGCGCACGAAACAGATTGCTGCGAATCGACGACAGCGAAATCCGAATTGTCTCCCCAAGCAACATCCTAGCGAGTGATTCCCGGGACGCCGCCAATTCGGCGATTGATGAACCGCTGCAAGTCCTGCTGTGTTTCCAGCAGATGCGAGCTCGGCAAAACCAGGACACGGTCGTCCGCATCCAGGCCGTTGACAATCTCTACGTCGTCGAGATCCGTGACACCGGTTCGCACCTGGCGAATCTCCCTGCCCGGCGTATCGAGAACCACCCAGAAATCTCCACCAAAACGATAGTCCGATTGCTGCCGTCGACCGCCACCATTGCCCTGCCCCGTCCGCGCTGCCGTATCAGTCGGAGATTCATCACCGCCCGCCAGTGCTGCTGTTATGTCGTCCACTGATCGGCCAAGAATCAACGCCGTTGACTCGAGATCTCGGCGCGTACGCAGCGCCATCACCGGGATCGTCATGGCATCGTCCGCGCGCGCGATCGAGACCTCGACCTCTGCATTCATGCCAGGCATCAACAAGCCATCCGGGTTCTGTATCGACACCAGCACCGCGAACATCGTGACGTTCTGCTCGATGACAGCCTGTGGCTCAATCTTGACGACTTCGCCCGGGAACGGTTGATTCGGGTAAGCAGCGACCAGCACTCGCGCGGGCATCCCGGCGCGTATTTTGCCGATATCAGTCTCATCGACGAGTGATCGAATCTGCACGGCGCTGAGATCCGCCATTTGCATCAGCAAGGTGCCGCCGGCGAAATCCTGCGTTGGCGACGAGATCACCTGGCCAATCTCGACCGGCTTGGAAATGATCGTACCGCTGATCGGCGCCCGAATATCGGTATCGTCGACCGCGATTCTCGCGTTCTCTACCGACACCCTCGCAGCGACGACCTGCGCTTCCGCGTTGGCGAGATCCAACGTTGCCTGCTCCAGGTCGGCCTGGGTCAGCGTGCCGTTCCCGACCAGCGACTCCACGCGCGTCTTCTGGGTAACGGCGATTTCCCTGCGCGAGACCGCCGCTTTGAGTTCCGCGTCCGACTGGGCCAAGCGGTTCCGAACGATGCGCGGGTCGATGCTGACCATCAGGCTGTCCTGCTCAACCATGTCGCCCGTCTCCACGAACACGTTGAGGACTTCGCCCGATGCCTTCGACTTGACCTCTACCGTGGCGAGCGGCTCAACGATGCCCGCAGAACTGACTGCGACCTCGAGCGTGCGGCGCTCGACGCCAGCCGTGTCATAGACCGGCCCCATGTCCGGCTCTTCGGTGCAGGCGACAAGCAGCAACCCGACTGCCAGCAACAGGATTCGTTTCATTCTGTGTCTCTCGTAGTGATGTCGCTGACGACATCGCCGTCACTCAGGCGGACCACCCTGCCCGCGCGGTTGGCGATGTGCTGCTCATGCGTCACGACGATCAGCGTGTTGCCATCGCCATGAAGTTGGTCGAACAGATTCATGATCTCTTTGCCCGTCGTTGAATCCAGGTTACCTGTCGGTTCGTCTGCCAGCATGATACTGGGCCGGGTCACCAGGGCACGCGCGATGGCCACGCGCTGGCGCTGTCCGCCCGACATTTCCGATGGGCGATGAGACATGCGATCACCCAGACCAACCGTCTGTAGCGCGGTGGCGGCGAGTTCGATGCGTTCTTTCTTTGCTTGCCCGCTGTAAATGAGCGGCACTTCGACATTGTGCAAGGCGGTCATTCGCGGCAGTAGATTGAATGTCTGGAATACGAAACCGATCTCCCGGTTCCGGACATGCGCGAGCTGCTTGTCGTTCATCTTTGAGACGCGCTCGTTGTTCAGCCAGTACTCTCCCGCCGTCGGGCGATCCAGGCAGCCCAGGATATTCATCAACGTCGATTTGCCGGATCCCGATTGACCCATGATCGCGAGATACTCGTTGGCCCGGACATCCAGGTCGACCTGGCGCAAGGCGTCGATGAACTCGCCGCCCATGACGTAGCGGCGCTGCAGTCCTTCCAGATGAATGATCGGTTTTGTGGTCTGGCTCACTGAGCAGCGTCTTGATAATTCCGGACGCATGATTAGACCATCAATGCACCAGCAACTGAACGGTTTTCGGTGTGTCTAGATCGCTTTTTCGAGCAGATCGTCGCGGTCGATGTTCGTGACACCGCGGCAACGCGCCTTGGCGCGATACATGGCCTGGTCTGCTTCGCGCAGTAGCCCGGTCAATGTGTTGGCATTCTCCGGATAGAGGGCGAGGCCGATGCTGGAGGGACAATCAAGCTTTTGCCGCCCGATGTTGTAGGGCTCCTCGAGCGCCTTTGTCAGGCGCTTGGCGAGCTTGTCCGCAATATCCGAGTCAACGTCCGGGACCAGCGCGACAAATTCGTCACCACCGGGACGGCCGATGATGTCGTGGGAGCGCAGGCTCTTCCGGAGTCGAGTCGCTGCAATCTTCAGAAGCTGGTCGCCGATCTCGTGGCCGTATTCATCGTTAATCCCCTTGAATTCGTTGAGGTCGATATACAAGAGCGCGCCCGTTGCGTCGTCGGCGCTGTCGGTCAAACGCTGTGCCGCGTCCCGTTCGAAGCCACGGCGGTTCAGCACACCTGTCAGCGGGTCGGACGTCGCGATGGACTCCATCTGGCGTTCCTTGGCTTTGCGGTCCGTGATGTCGACGAACGTCGCGGCGATATCGTCCCCCACGGGTTCGCAGATAACGCGCAGCCAGCGCGCCTTGCCGCCCTTGACCTGTCGCACTTCGACATCCAGGCTCTTCCCTTTTTCGGCGGACCGGGCGAAGCGTTCCATGATCTCCCCAACGTCCTCGTCTTCCATGCCGGTGATCGCGTGACGAATCACCTGCGTTGCAGAACAATCGACAAGGTCGTCGGCCGCGGTCGCCAGGAACCGGCCGGCAGCAGCATTGGCAAAGATGCTGCGCAGTTTCCTCTGACCGTCTTGCTCATCGACCCAGCCGAAGCGAACGATACCGTTAACGGAATGGTCGATCAGCGTGCGCAACAGTTTTTCGCTTTTGCGAACCTCCATCTGTGCCTTCTCGACATCACTTACGTCACGGAACATAAGCACCTGCCCGCCCGCAACGGTCTTGCGGTCGCCGGAAATTGGCGATACCTGGACGTGCAGGAAACGGCCTGTTGCCGTCATCATTTTCTGCGGCTCACCCGAATCGAGCGCCTCGAACACCTCTGGCGCATCGTCGCCAAACAGGGACTCGAGCGGTGCGCGCAGCGCATCCCCCTCTTCGACCGACAGCATTCCTTCGGCCGGACGGTTCAGGCCAATAACGCGGCATTGTTCGTCGATCACGACGACCGGATCCTGCATGTTTTGAAATACGGTCTCGTAGGCCAGCGGTGTGAATTCAACAATCTGCTCGCCGAGGATCAGCCAGGCATACAGTGGCAGCATCGCGACAAAGACGATTGGCACGTAGGAAATCGTGTCCGGTCCGACGCCCACATCGTACGCCGCGGTCGCGATCAGCGGGCCCATGCAGGCCGCTATCAGGAGGAACAGCCCACGACGCTGAGCCGGGGCGACGGCCGAGCTGTGCGCGAGCAGTGTGAACATCGCCACACCTATCACGGTATAGCTGTACGGCAGATGCGCATAGAGAAACCAGGGACCCCATTTCACCGGGTGCGTCAGGAATTCCCCGGCCTCGTTGACGAACGGTCCGTACCACATGGTTTCGTGGTACGCGTTGGTCGCAGCTAGCGCGATAGAAATCAGCGGCACGATTATCAGTACGGCAAGGCGGCTTCCGGATGTTTCTGTACCCGTGTATTCGCGGAAACAGACATACGCGACGATTGGTACGAGCGCTGTGCCTATGAAATGCCCGGTCCGGCCAATCGAGAACATCAGGAATGTGCTCGACAGCATTTCCACTGCGCCGCCTATGACCCAGAAACTGATGACGATAAGGAGGACTCCGATCGGCACGCTGCCAACCTGGCGCCTTGACGCAACCAGCCGCATACCCAGCAACGCGAAGCACGCGGCGCTGAAGATCAGTAATACTGAAAGTGCGACATGCAGGTCCATCGATTCCTGGCTCGATTTAACGAAATCCAAAGGCCATCTTACGGCGCCTAAGCGATTGATTCCCGGAACTGTTTCGCAGCTTCAAGAGCCCAGATTACCCCAAATGGTCAATTTCTCACATAAACGGTAGAAGAATCGGCCAAGCGGCCTGTCAGCCACCAGGAATCTGTGGACTATTCCTCGGAAATGTCGATTGGGTCCCGTTCTGTTGAACATAATTGGGCAAAAATTACCTGATCCATGGACCGCTTGTTGAAAATAGCCCGATCTGCGACTCCGGAATCCGGTATCCAGTTCCGACCCCGGGCCTACGGGGATGAAGGCCTGCGCGCGTTCCTGCGCGACGTACTCGCACTTGCGAATGCCTCGGTCGACGGCAATCGCTACATTGTCGTGGGCGTCGACTTCGACGACAAGGGACGCAAGCGAGCGCATCCCATCGACGCGGAGGACTTCTCGGGCAAGCCGTCATACCAGTCGCTGGCCAATGAATTCATCGAACCGCCAATACGAATTCGCTACAAGCCCGTGTCATTCGATGGCACACGCGTCGGCGTGTTCGAGATCGGTGATTGCCAGGATCGTCCGTACATGATGCGTGCGGACTTTTCGGAAAAGCTGCGCCGCGGCGATGCTTACAAGCGCGTCAAGAATGGGGCGGTGAAGATGGGTCGCCGGCATTTGATGGAGCTCTTCGAACTTAAGTTCCGCGACTCCGTATCGGCAGGCGATATCGAGGTCGGGTTCCCGGGCGAGATAATCCACAAGGAACTCGCGCTGCCGACCTGCGATTTGTCATCGATGCCATCGGCCGTTGCATCAGCAAAACTCGAAGAGATGCTGACCATTCGTCGCTCTGTCTCACGGAACTCTGGCTCAACAACCATGGTGGCGCGGCTCACGCATGCGCGTTTGTACGGTACCGAAGATCCCTACGTTGATCGCTCGCCCGAAGACATCATGGCGGAGCTCAACCAGATCCGGTCGCGCTACCGCCACCAGGACAATCACTTCCTGTTCGACGAGCGCGCGCAGAAGGTGCAGCTCGTCGTCTACAACCAGGGTGAGGAGCCGATTGTCGACGCGTCGTTGTCGATCGCCCTGCCGAATCACAATGCGTTTTACGTTGCCGATCGCCTGCCCAAGCGCCCCGTCAATGATCGATATGTCGACCGCACTCCGGATGAGATCGCGAGTTACCCGGCCGTGGCCCTCAAGGACGACTCTGTGCACATCACGGCGAAAATCGGTGACATTCCTACCGGGGAACCGGTCGAAATATTCACGTCGCCGTTGTTGGTTTGTGTGGGCAATGACCTGCAGGGTCGGCGTTTCGGGATACGCTATTCGCTCCACGGCCAGAACCTGCGCGCACCTGCCAAGGGGCAGCTCAAGCTACTCTTCCGCTAAGCCGTCCACTTCTCCACCTGGGGGGCAGCATAACGTTCGAACTGCTGGACGAGCCCAGCCGGGTCCCGGTCGACAAGCAGCATATCCCGGTTTTCACGACGCAGAAATCCTTCGGCGTTCGAGTGATCGAGGTACGCCAGCAGGTGATCGAAGAATCCGTCTATGTTTAGCAGGCCACACGGCTTGTCATGAAATCGCAGCTGGCCCCACGTGACGATCTCGATAATCTCTTCGAGCGTACCGAAACCTCCCGGCATGGCGATGAAGCCATCGGACAGGGCCGCCATCATCGTCTTGCGCGCGTGCATAGACGCCACCACGTGCAGTTCGGTCAGGCCCTGGTGTGCGATTTCCTTTTCCGTGAGCATTTGCGGAATAACGCCATGAACCTTGCCGCCCAGCTCCAGCACGGCATCGGCGATAATTCCCATGATGCCTTTGTCCGCGCCCCCGTAGACGAGTTCGATCTCGTGACGCACCAGGACATCGGCGAGTTTCTTAGCGGCGGCCGCGTATTCGGGCCGCACACCCGGGCTTGAGCCGCAATAGACGCAGATTCTGCGCATGAATCAGGCAGTGAGTGCCGGCGATTTGACGCGGTGCACGATTTCCGCAATTTCCGGGCGGTGTTTCTCCAGTTCCTCGGGCGTCAGGGCATCGAGTTCATGTGGAAATACCAGCCACGCGTCGGTCTCGCGCAGGAAATAGTCCGGCGTCATGTCGGTTTCGTTGCGGCTTGGCTTGAACCAGGGCACCGCAACGCGAATATCTTCGGGCGTGTTACCGCGCGCGCGGTTGCCCAGCTCTTCGACAACCGCCTTGATCGTATTGCCAGTGTCGAAGACATCATCGACGATCAGCACCCGGTCGTCGTGGCAGATCTTCTTGATGATGTAGTTAAGCCCATGGACTGCCACGTGGCCTCTCTGATCGACGCCGGTGTAGGACGACGTGCGAATGGCGATGTGATCTGACGCTATGCCGCAGTACGCCAGGGTCTCCTGCAAGGCCAGGCCAACGGGGGTTCCGCCGCGCCAGATCGCGATGATCATGGTTGGCTCAAAACCACTGTCGAGTATCTTGATGCCAAGCTCGATCGAGTCCTCGAGCAGGTCCTGGGCGGAAAGTACGGTCTTGTCCATTGTTATTCTCTTGAATGCGGACTACGGAGCAGCCTTATAATGGCTGGCAGACATTCTAGCTCAGCACACGCCAGGAACAACAATAATGAACGAGCGATTTATCGCCGCAGACGATCTCCTGAAGGACTCCTTCCAGCTGGCAGCCAATATCTACGAGGCAGGCTTCAAACCCGATTTCCTGGTCGGCCTGTGGCGAGGTGGCAGCTCCGTCGGTATCGCGGTCCAGGAAGGCCTCGATTATTTCGGCGTCAAGACCGACCACATTGCCATTCGCACGTCGTACACGGGCGCCCGCGATTACTCGCAGATGGTCAGCAAGGCCGACTCCATTCGGGTTCATGGATTGCAGTACCTGCTCGAGAATCTGTGCGCGCACCACTCGATGCTGATTGTCGACGACGTTTACAGCACCGGATCCAGCGTCAGCGCAGTCATCAACCAGCTTACGCGAAAGACACGCCGCAACCTGCCGCATGACATTCGGGTCGCATCCGTCTGGTACCGCCCCACTGAAAATACACTGCGCATCCCGGAGTATTTCGTCCATGAGACGAGCGATTGGCTGGTCCTTCCTTATGAAATGTCGGGATTCTCGATCGCCGAGTTGCAGGAGAACCGGCCGGAATTGGCACCACTTCTTAAGCGTCTTGCGCCACACGTAAAAACGGAAGACGACCTGCCGGTCGGATGACCGACGACCGGGCCTTCCTCCGCATGCTGTTTGACGCGGCGGTCGCGGCGTCAAAGCCCGCCGCGTGCATGCCGCTGTGGCTCGAGGACAGGCCCTTAGGAAACGTTATCGTCGTTGGCGCCGGCAAGGCGGCCGCCAGCATGGCGGCGATCCTTGAGCAGGAATGGGCCGAACCGCTATCCGGCCTGGTCATTGTTCCGTACGGGCATGGTGCAGACTGCGATCACATCGAGGTGGTCGAAGCCGCTCACCCGGTCCCCGACGAAAATGGCGTGGCGGCAACTCGCAGAATTCTCGACATGGTGTCGGGGCTCTCGGCCGACGACACCGTCGTCTGCCTGTTGTCGGGCGGCGGCTCATCGCTACTCTGCGCGCCGGCGCCGGGCGTGACGCTCGAACAGAAGATTGCCGCCACGACCGAGTTGTTGCGAAGCGGCAAGGCTATCCACGAGATGAACCAGGCCCGCAGGGAGTTATCCGCAGTCAAAGGCGGGAAGCTGGCCGCGGCCTGCGCGCCGGCGAATGTCATCACACTGATTATCTCCGATGTGCCGGGCAACGATCCTTCTGTGGTCGCGTCTGGTCCGACTGTCGTCGATGCGGCAAGCGCTCTCGACAGTGACGTCCGAATTCTCGCGACCAGCGACGATGCACTCCAGGCCGCTGCTCTGCGCGCGCTGGAGTTCGACATCAATCCTTACATCCTCGGTGATCTCGCCGGTGACGCCCGCGCCCTCGCAAGGGAGCATGCGCGACTCGCGATCGATATCGCGGCTGGCAAAGGGCCGGTTGAGAAGCCCTGCGTCATCCTTTCCGGGGGCGAGACCACGGTGCACGTTACAGGCACAGGCCGGGGTGGCCGCAACGGTGAGTATTCACTCGCACTCGCGATCGCACTTGATGGTCACGACGGCATTTCGGCGATTGCTGCCGACACAGACGGCATCGATGGCGCGGGCGACAACGCGGGGTGTTTTGTATTTGCCGACTCACTGAGTCGGTCGCGACAGGACGCGGTCGCTATGCAGGCTAACAACAACACCTATGATTTCTTCGCGGCCCTGAATGACCTCGTAATGACGGGTCCTACACGAACGAACGTGAACGACTTCCGCGCGATCCTGGTGCGGTAGTGATCCCCCCGCGGGGGGATGCTATTTGCGAAACTTAAAGTGAATTCTAGGAATGTTCCCGCGGTCGACGTGCCCTTGGGGTAAACGTCGAGTGGCGCCTTTTTCCGATAGCAGTCATTCGTTCATCTTCCTAGTGACCGTCGCCTATCGGCCAATAGCAGCCGCTCAGCTAGTATCGCTGTCAGCGATTCTTGGTTGCACAAATAGCATCCTAGCGAATTGCTGAGCCGCATGTATCAGATACCAGACCAATGCGATAACGAACACGGCCGCACCTTTGCCCACCACTAGGGAGAAAATGGCGGACACCTGCAGCAGCATGACGGCGACGTGGCCCGCAGCCATTCTGGAAAAAGCGCTCCAGTGAAAAATCTCGGGAAACGCGCGCGCGAACCTTCGACTCGCATAAATCCACCAAATCAAAAAAGCAGCAGAGTAAACGCACAGACCTGAACCTGCGTACACCCACACGTCTTGCTCTCCAACTCCGAGGCCCTCTAGTACCTCCGGCAGGAATGATAAGAACATTGCACCGAATGCAAGCGTCAGCAGAATCTGTAGGCGATACTTCTCAATTTCTGTTAATGGTCCGACTTTTTTTCGTAGGGCGACAATGAGACCGCTAAAACCAGCAAATGCGATGCTGATCTCGGCAATTGTCTGTAACGACTGAGGAATGTGCATAGTGAGCTACCTGGAACGTCGACAATTGCGATTGTAGGTTCTCGTTAATCGCGGCACTACACCGTCAATTGTGCCACCGAAGCGAAGGACCGCATTGGGTCATTAGCAGTCATCGAGTATATCCCGAAAGCGGCCGTTCGAGCGGCTGCTATTGAGGGTGAAGCAGACCTCGCCATTGGCCGAGAATGGACGCCATCAATCGGCTAGGGGGGGTAGGTCCTTCAGCAACTCGCTAATCAGATCGCTCGAGGTCAGGATTCCGATCAGCCTGCGCCGCCGGTTGACCACGGGCAGCGCATGAAAATTCCCCATCGACAGTTTTTCCGCCGCCTGGCGCAGTGTGGCCTTCTTGTTGATCACGACGAGGTTGGTTTCCATGATCTGGTCGACAGTCGCCCGGGCAGAGATCGCGAGTTTATCGTCGAGCAGGTAGAGCTTGAAGAGATCCGATGAGGACACGATGCCGACGAGGCGATCGCCTTCGACGACGGGCAGGTGGTTGATGACATTACTATCGAGCATGCGCCGCGCTTCAGCCGCACTACTCTGCGGGCTGATGGTGGCCGGATCAGGCGTCATGATCTGTTCGATAGCAATATCGCGCATCGGCCCTCCTGTTTCGGTTATCCGAAACTATGAAACGATTGCATCGCCACAATCTAGTCGTGACTATACGTACTCTCACGCTAACGAGACTGACGATGCAGGACCTACCCCATCTCTACACCGTAAGTGCAATCGCTAAACCCGACGTGAACGTCAGGCTGGCCGCGGCAGGCCTGCCAGACCTCGAAACGGCCGGTCCACCTGAATTCGGCGGCCCGGGAGATGTCTGGTCTCCTGAAACCCTGCTCGTCGGCGCGGTCGCCGACTGCTTCATCCTGTCATTCAGGGCCATCGCGCGCACCGCGCGCCTGGAATGGACCGACCTGGAATGTACCGCTGAGGGCACGCTGGACAAGATCGGCAAATTCAATCAGTTCACGGGATTCACAGTGAAAGCGAAGCTCACCGTTCCCCCGGAGACGAACCGGGCGAAAGCCGAGACGATTCTCGAGAAGGCTGAGAAATACTGCCTGATTACGAACTCAATGAAGGCTCAGTCGCATCTCGAGGCGGAGGTCCTGACTGGTTAGAAGGACTGCCTGACCCCGCGCACCCAGGTCGAATCGATGTTGCGATCATCGGCCAGCGTCATGAGCGCAAACAGCTTCTCTTCTATTGTTGATGCGACCGCTGTACGGCGGGCCGTAAGACTCGACCCTGCAAAATCGAGCACGACGAAATCCGCTTCCTTTCCCTTCTCGAAATTGCCGATCTTGTCGTCGAGGTACAGGGCCTCTGCCGCCCCGAGTGTTGCGAGGTACAGCGCACGCATCGCGTGCAGTGGCTGGTCCTGCAGGTGCAGCACCTTGTAGGCCTCGCTGGCCGTATTCAGCAGCGACAGGCTGGTTCCGCCACCAACATCGGTACCCAGTCCACAACGAATTCCGGCCGAACGTATGGCAGCCAGGTCGAACAGACCGCTACCCAGGAACAGGTTTGATGTCGGGCAGAATGCCGCGGCCCCGCCTTTGCTCGCCATCAGGCTGCGATCTTCGTCGTCCATGTGCAGGCAATGCGCAAATACTGAGCGTTCACGCAGCAGCTCGAACTCATCGTACACATCCATGTAGCTGCGACTTTCGGGAAATAGCCTGGCGATCTCCTCGACTTCGTCCATATTCTCGGCGAGGTGAGTGTGTATCCAGACGTCCGGAAACTCCCGAGCCAGCTTGCCCGCCGCAGTCAGTTGTTCCGGCGATGAAGTCAGTGCAAAGCGCGGCGTGATCGCGTAGCCAAGCCTGCCTTTGCCATGCCAGCGTTCGATGAGCGCCTTGCTCTCCGCATAGCCGGATTGCGGATCATCGCGCAACGCCTCGGGACAGTTGCTGTCCATGAGCACCTTGCCCGCAATCAGTCGCATGTCCCGCGCTTCTGCAGCATTGAAGATAGCGTCGGCCGAATGCGGGTGCACGGTCCCGAATACCAGGGCCGTCGTCGTGCCATTACGTAGCAACTCGTCGACAAACGCACCAGCAACTTCGCGTGCGTGATCCTGATCCGCGAATCTCTCCTCCGCGGGATACGCGTACTGATTCAGCCAGTCGAGCAACTGCGCACCGAACGAACCGATGATGTCGAGTTGCGGAAAGTGCACGTGGCAATCGATGAAGCCGGGGACGATGAGCTTGCCGCGGTAGTCGGTGACCTTTGTGCTCTCCGGCAGTTCGGCCAGGAGTGGCTCCGCGTCGCCCGCCGCGACAACATTCCCGTTGTCGACTACCAGCGCGCCGTCATCAAAATACTCGAAGGTGTCGGGCTGCGGCTCCTCCCCCGGATCCGCCAGGCAATGCAGAATGGATGCGCGCAGCGCCTCCACTACACGGCTTCCAGCATGACGACGATGTCAAGCATGTGCTGCTCGCAGTTGGACTCCTCGCCACCGCGGTCAACAACCAGGAACTCCTGGCCCGCGTCGGAAGCGATCAACGGCATATGCCAGGTGCCACGATGATAGTTAATTCCTTGCCGGCCGTTCGTCACGAACGCGCGTAATTGTGACGCGTCGACGCTTTCTCCCGGCGGTGCAACGACGACGACCATGCGGCTGCGCGTGAGGGGTACAAACGCCTGGCTACCAAGCGGATGCCGTTCGACCATGTCGACACGCAGTGGCAACGACGTCGGCGTGCGGCAGCGCGCCACGCTTATCGCCACGTCACCATCGTCGAGGTCGATGTCGCACAGATCATCGAAGCGTTCAAATCGCGCCTCGTTCATCGCATTGCTCTTGTCCAACGAGGCTTCGATAACATCGCCATAGGGCGCAAACCGCTCACTGGTAAGCGGCTCGGGCCGTAGCGAAATGTCTGCGGTATCAGCCATGAACCTGGCCGAATAGCCGAATTCGACTGACGCCACCGTCGGGATAGATGGACATGCGGACGTGACTGACGGGACCGATATCGTTGAGTGCATCGTCAAAATAGTGCTGTTGGTCCATCTTCAGCTTCGCCTGGGGCATCAGCACCTGCCATTTGGACGACTCATCGCCGGCATCATCATCGCTATCGAACAGCGCTGCTTCCAGCGATACCCGGTCCGGGTAGTTGCCTTTGAAGTGCGCCGTATCGATTTCCGCGCGCTCGATGACACCCGGTTGGCCCAGTGCGATGATGACCCAGTCGTTGCCAGGCCCGCGACGCCGCGCAGTCTCCCAGCCGTCACCCATAGTCACGCCGCGACCAGGCGCCGTGAGGTTGTGCATGCTGCCATAGTGCTCGTCGCTGCAGGCGAGAGGCCGGCCGCCGTGCTCGACCGCGGCCAGGTCGACATAACCATCGACGTCGGTGAAGTCCGCTTTGACTTCGCCGAAAATGCGCAGGCGCGCGATGCCGCCATCTGGATAGATGTGCAAGCGCACATGCGTGAAGATCGTGTCATTGCGCACATCGAGATAGTGGTGCGCGTTGCCCGCGAGCTCCGTCTTCGGGAGCACTTCTACCCAGCCGTCCTCCGGCGACTCCTCGCTACTGACACAAGCCTCTATCGATACATGCGGCGGGTAATTGCCAGTAAAGAAACTCGTGTCGACATCGAAGCCATGGACGAGACCCGGCACACCCAGTCGAATCACACAATGGTCATGCCCGGGTTTGCGTTTGCGGCGACTTTCCCAGCCATCCATCCATTTGCCATGGTCGTCATACTTGTCCTCGACGAACACGGGATCGTCCGGATCGATCAGGCGCTCCTTCGCAGCGAAGAAATCGTCGGTTGCATAGACCACGCGCGTACCGAGACGGGGCTGCTCGAGCCGAACCCATTTTTGCGCCTTGTGCGTCATGCCTCTTTCTCCAGCGCATTCAGCCGCAGGCGCGCGATCTTGTGAATCTCGGCCAGCGCGGTTTCAAATTCGACCGTCTCATCGTTCTTGAGCCGCTTGCTGAAAACCTCGAGTATCTCCCCACAACTACTACCGCGCACAGCCATCACAAACGGAAAACCGAACTTCTTCTTGTAAGACTCGTTCAATGCCTGGAAGCGCTCATACTCGAGCCTGGTGCACTTGTGGAGACCGGCACTCGTCTGCTCTTCAGTCGATTCGGCCGTGAGTTCGCCGGCAATCTGAGCCTTGCCCGCCAAATCGGGGTGCGCGCGAATCAATGTCATTTGCTTCTCGGTAACTGCGTTGTCGACGCAGTCCGCCATAACCTCTGCAAGTCGGTTCACGTCGGTAATATCCGCCGCAATCGATGCAACGCCTTCGGCAACCCACGACGAATGCTCATAGATGCCAGCGTAGCGGGCAATGAATTCCTGCTCGTTCATAAACCCATCTCCTCTGCTGGGTATTGCGCGCGCCAATGATTGGCGATATCGAGGCGTGTGACGACCCACACGTTGTCCTTACCCGAGACGTACTTGAGAAACTTGCGTACCGCTGCAGCGCGGCCGGGGCGACCAGCCAACCTGCAGTGCAGGCCAACAGACATCATACGCCCACCTTCTACATGCAGCGTCTTGAACGTGTCCTTGAGATATCGATAGAACTGTTTGCCCGAATTGAATCCCTGCGCCGTTGCGAAGCGCATATCGTTGGCATCGAGCGTGTAGGGAACCATGAGTTGCGGCTGGCCGCAGGAACGATCCCAGTACGGAACGTCGTCCGCGTAAGAATCGGCGTTGTAAATAAAGCCGCCGTCTTCGGCCACGAGTCGGTGACTGTTTGGGCTGCAGCGCCCGAGGTACCAGCCGGTCGGCCGCGCACCCGTGACCTGTTCATGGATCTCGATCGCCCTGGCCATGTGCGCGCGCTCGGTAGCCTCGTCGACGTGCTGGTAGTCCACCCAACGATATCCATGGCTCGCGATTTCCCAGCCGGCGTCCTGCATGGCCGCAACGGCGTCCGGGTTTCTCGCCAGGGCCATCGCGACGCCGAAAACCGTGACCGGCATGCCGAATTCCGTGAACAGGCGATGCAGCCGCCAGAACCCGGCGCGCGAACCGTATTCGTAGATCGACTCCATGTTCATGTGACGCGCACCTTCAATCGCCTGGGCACCGACGATCTCGGAAAGGAATGCTTCGGATGCGGAATCACCGTGCAAGACGCAATTCTCCGCCCCCTCTTCAAAATTGATGACGAACTGCACCGCAGTTCGCGCACCGCCCGGCCAGTTCGCCTCGGGAGGTCGCTGTCCGTACCCGCGCATGTCTCTCGGGTAGTCCGTCATGGCCTACCCCGCAGGCCCTGGTACCAGGCATCGAGAATCTGCCGTTCCTCATCTGTCATTGCGGTCAGGTTGCCGATTGGCATGACGCGGGTCACGACCGTCTGTTGATGAATCCGGTCGGCCTCGGCCACGATCTGTTCGTCGGTGTCGAATTTGACCCCGAGCGGTGCGGCCGGGAAAGCCGGGTGCACAGGTGCGGCTGAGTGACAACTTGTGCAGCGCGCATTGATCACATTACGTACCTGGTCGAAAGACACTGCTGCGGCGGCGCCTTGCTGGGGGCGCGGCATAATGGCCAGCGCAATAACAGCGAGGATAACGATGGCGATTGCGGCGGGAATAAATGACGCGCTGCCGCTGTGACGCGCGACGAAGTAGACACGAATGAGCGCTCCGGCGAGCGCTATGCCGATCAGGATCAGCCAGTTGTACTCATGACCGTAAGCCATCGCGTAGTGATTGCTCGTCATCACGAACAGCACCGGTAGCGTGAAGTACGTGTTGTGCACCGAGCGCTGCTTGGCTCGCAGCCCGGGTTCCGGATCCGGGTCTGCGCCGGCCGCAGCCGCTGCCACCATCTTCCGCTGGCCCGGGATGATCACGAAAAACACGTTCGCGACCATGATCGTTCCGAGAACTACGCCGAAGTGAATGTACGCGCCACGTCCACCGAACAGCTCGCACAGTCCCCACGCAAGGACGCTGGTCAGGGCAAACAGGACGACCGCAAAGATTCGCGAATCTCGGGCCAGCGGCGACTTGCACATCAGGTCGTAGACAAACCACCCGCCGACGATAAACGCGATCGCCGTAGCGACAGCAGTCGGCGCCGAAAGATCGGCAACCGCCGGATCGATCAGGTAGACATTCGCGCCGTACCAGTAGACAAGCGCCGTCAGGAAAATACCGGACAGCCAGGTCGTGTACGCCTCCCACTTGAACCAGTGCAGGCGCTCGGGAATTTCGGCGGGAGAAACCTTGTATTTCTGCGCGTGATAAAAGCCGCCGCCATGCACGGACCAGACTTCGCCGCCCACGCCTTTCTCGTCATCGGCCGGATCCTTGGGCGCCTCGAGATGCCCGTCAAGCCAGATGAAGTAGAACGATGCGCCGATCCAGGCGACACCGGTGATGACGTGCAGCCAGCGCACGAGCAGGTTTAGCCAGTCGAGAATATAGCTTTCCATGCTAGGTCCTGTTGCCGCCGATCGGGTGAACGTTTTCCGGGTACTCCGGCACATTCACGTCCGCAGCGAGCTCCCTGAGTCTCAATACTTCGGCGGCCACTGCTACCGCAATTTCCGCCGGCTTCTTGCCGCTGATCCCGTCGACACCGATCGGGCAGACCAGCCTGTCTATCGTTCCCTGTGCCAGACCCTGCTGGCGATAGCGCTTCTCGAAACGGCGGCGCTTCGACACTGAGCCGATCAACCCGCAGTAACGCTCGTCTCCCCGCCGCAGAATGCGGTCGCAGATATCGAAATCCATCGAGTGGCTATGTGTCATCACGAGGTAGTAGCTTCCCGGCGGCATTGCAGCAACTTCGAGCGCCGGCTCCGGCGATTCAATCGCACGCACATTGCCGGGCACGTCGCGGAACATGTTACGGCGACTGTCGATCCAGCGAATGTTGCAGTCGAGTCCCGACAAGGCGCGAACCACCGCCGATCCCACATGCCCGGCACCGAATACGGCAATGTTCAGGTCCGGCATGACCACAGGTTCGTAAAACTCCTGGACCTGGCGGCACGCATCCGGCTTGTCACCGTCCAGTATGTCGCGGGCAACCGCCACCATGCGCTTATCGATCTCATCGTCCCCGAATACGCTGTCAGTCGTCACAACAAACTTGACCGGGGCCGTGCGGGAAATTCGTGTGACGACCATCGCCGGTTGCCGCTGTCCATAGAGCGCGCGAAGGTCGCGCAGCCAGGAAGGCATGCCTGACGACAGGGGTTCGAACAGGATCTCCACCACACCGCCACAGCATTGGCCCATCGACGATCCCAGTGGGAAGCTACGCAGGGAATTGCGGTCGTCATCCAGGAGTCCCGCGGCGATGCGCGTGCTCTGGTACTCGAGTTGCCCCCCGCCGATCGTGCCGATCGTCTCGGTCGCCGTAACGATCATCTTTGCGCCGATTTCGCGAGGAGCAGAACCACGTATTCCCGCGACTGTCACGAGAACGGCAGGCTCGCCCGCGGCGGCCAGGTCACTGAGTTCCTCGATCCATTCATTCACCGGACACACCTCGCAGTGCAAGCAGGATCGATTCCGGCGTCGCAGGCGCCTGGAGCGCAGGTGACGAAGTGTCGTCATCCGCGATCGCATCACGTATCGCGAGAAACGCTGACAATGCGAGCATCAACGGCGGTTCACCGACAGCCTTGGAGCGGTAGATCGTCTTCTCGCGGTTGGCCATGTTCTCGGTCAGTTCCGTGCGGAAATCCGGCGCCATGTCCGAACAGGTCGGGATCTTGTACGTCGACGGAGCATGCGTGCCGAGCGCGCCCTTGTCATCCCACCACAGTTCCTCCGACGTCAACCAGCCGACGCCCTGGATATAGCCGCCCTCAACCTGCCCGAGGTCGATCGCCGGGTTCAGCGAATCGCCGCAATCGTGCAGGATATCCGTGCGCAACACCCGATTCTCGCCGGTCAGGGTGTCAACGACAACTTCCGTCACCGCGGCCCCGTACGCGTAGTAATAGAACGGCCTGCCCGTGAATGTCTCGCGATCGTAGTGGATCTTGGGCGTACGATAGAAACCGGTTGCAGACAGGGATATGCGATTGAGCCACGCAAGCTGTGTCAGCTCTGAGAACTCCAGGATGCGATCGGCGACGTAGACCTTGCCACCGCCAAAATCGATCTCGGCTTCAGATACGCCATACTCGTTCGCGGCAAACGCGGTGAGTCGTTTGCGAATTTTGGCCGACGCTTTCTGCGCGGCCTTGCCGTTCATATCGGAGCCACTCGATGCCGCCGTTGCCGACGCGTTCGGGACCTTGCTCGTATCGGCCGCCGTGGTCCGTATTTTCTCAATGCCTATGCCGAGTTCATCAGCGACTACCTGCGCGACCTTGGTATACAGGCCCTGTCCCATCTCGGTACCACCGTGATTCAACTGCACGGTGCCATCCTTGTAGATGTGCACAAGGGCGCCAGCCTGGTTCAGGATCGTGGAGGTAAACGATATGCCGAACTTGACCGGTGTGATCGCGATGCCACGCTTGAGCACCTCGCTGCCCGCATTGAAGTCGCGAATTTCGGCGCGCCGTTGTTCGTAGTCGCTGCTCGCCAGCAGTGAGGCAAACAATTCATGAATGACATTGTCCTCGATGACCTGCTGGTAATGCGTGACGTTGCGTTCGTCCTTGCCATAGAAATTACGGCGACGAATGTCGAGCGGGTCTTTGCCCAGCGCACGCGCAACGTCGTCCACGACGTGTTCGATCGCAAACATCCCTTGCGGGCCACCGAACCCTCGAAACGCAGTATTGGAAACCGTGTTGGTCTTACAGCGGTGCGAGAGAATGCGGACGTTCTCGAGAAAGTACGCGTTGTCGCAATGGAACATCGCGCGATCGTTCACCGGCCCCGAGAGATCGGCTGACATACCGCAACGCGACGCAAACTCGAAATCGACGGCGAGTATACGACCCGTATCGTCGAAGCCTACATCGTAGTCGATGACGAAATCGTGCCGTTTGCCGGTCATGATCATGTCGTCGTCGCGATCGAGACGCAGCTTGCACGGTCGGCCCGTCTTGTCCGCAGCCACCGCGGCAACGCAGCCGATCAGCGCCGCCTGGCTTTCCTTGCCACCAAACGCGCCACCCATGCGCCTGCAGATCACGACAATATCTTTCGCCTCTCGCTGCGTCGCATGGGCGATGATCGATTGCACTTCGTCAGGATGTTGCGTCGAGCTGTAAACGAGGATGCCGCCGTCTTCCTGCGGAATAGCCATCGCGATATGGCCTTCGAGGTAGAACTGATCCTGCCCGCCGAGCGCGACGCGACGCTGCAAGCGACGTGGGGAGTCTGCGAGCGCGGTATCGGGATCGCCACGAACCAGCGTCTCGCTGGGCAAGACGAAGGACTTCTTCTCGACGGCGGTTAGCGGATCGAGGATGGCATCCAGTTCGTCATATTCGACAACGGCTTGCCGCGCTGCCTTACGGGCTTCGTCCACACTGGTCGCCGCAACGGCGAACAGCGGCTGCCCGATGTACTGCACGAGGCCATCGGCAAACAACGGGTCGTCCTTGACGATCGAGCCATAGTTGTTCTCACCGATGATGTCTGCCGCTGTGCAGGTATCGACAACACCGTCGGAGGCGAGCACGGGCGCCAGATCGACATTCCCGACTCTTGCGTGCGCGACCGAACTCATCCCGATCGCGACGTGCAACAGCCCCTGCGGCTCTGGCAGGTCGTCGGTATACGCGGCCCGGCCCGAGACGTGCAGATGCGCGCTGTCGTGCGGCAGCGCTTTGCCGACAGCTCTAGCGACCATAGGTGTACACCGTCTCATCAAGTTCGCCGCGGGTCTCGAGCCAGAATCGCCGCAGCAGGTTCTGCACGGCAACCAGGCGAATATCCGCGGAGGCACGCATATCGCTGATCGGGGTGAAGTCTTCTGCCAATGCCACGCAGGCTGCGTCGATGGTCGTCTCGGACCACGCCGAACCGTTTATTGCCGCCTCGCAGTTGCTCGCCCGCCTGATTGTCGCGGCGACGCCGCCGCAGGCCATGCGGAAGTCCGCGACCGTGTCGCCATCGAGTTCCAGGCTATACGCCGTGCATACGGCCGAGATATCCTGGTCAAAACGTTTCGACCATTTCTGGCTGGAGACGAGCACCCCATCCTGAGCCAGGGGGACGCGAATGCGGGCCACGAACTCGCCAGGTTGAAGATCGTTAACCTGGTAGTCATGGTAGAAATCGTCGAGCGCCAGTTCACGCTCGCTATCGCCCTGCCGCAACACGAGGCTGGCACCGAGCACCATGAGTGCAGGCATGGAATCGCCGATCGGCGAGCCGTTCGCGATATTGCCGCCAAGCGTGCCCGCATTGCGTATCGGCGGCGACGCGAACCGGCGGAAGAACTCTGTCAGCCCCGGGTACTGCCCGGTGATCGGCGGAATCGCATGCGTCAGGCTGACGGCTCCGCCAATTTCGAGGTGCGTTTTCGTCTGCTCGATATCCAGCATTTCATCCACGCGCGCCGTGTAGATGATCGTGTCGAGCTCGCGATAGTGTTTTGTCACCCAAAGGCCGACATCCGTGCCGCCCGCAAGCAGCGTCGCATCGGGATACTGCGCATAAATCTCACCGAGCGATTTGATGTCACGCGGCGCGAAGAACCGCCGGCCGTTATGTTCGACCTCGAAGTTGTCCTGGCGTGTGACCGACCTGAGCGCGTTCAGGTGCTCGCCCGGCTCCCACTCATCGGTCATAGAAGACATCGATTGGGCGGCGGCGATAATCGGTCGGTAGCCGGTGCATCGGCAGAGATTTCCGGCCAACGCGTCATCGATCTCCTGCCGCGACGGCTTTGGGTTCATGCGGTAGAGCGCGAAAAGCGACATTACAAAACCGGGTGTGCAAAAACCGCATTGCGAACCGTGGCTATCGACCATCGCTTGCTGGACAGGATGCAGATCAGCGTCCTTGCCTTGTAGTCCTTCAACCGTGATCAGCTCCTTCCCGTCGACAGTTGGCAAGAACTGTATGCAGGCGTTTACGGTCTTGAGCTCGATGTCCTTGCCGCTTCGATCGATCTCGACGACAACAACCGTGCAGGCTCCGCAGTCTCCCTCGGCACAACCCTCTTTTGTGCCCTTGAGCGCCAGGTCTTCCCGCAGGAACTGCAGCACAGTGCGCGTCGGGTCGGTGACCGTCGCCTCGACGAGGTCGCCATTGAGCAGGAAACGGATGTTCGATGCAGACATTCGGCTAGCTACCCCGGTACGTCGAGTAAGACCACGGTGACGCCAGCAGTGGAACGTGATAGTCATCGTCCGCACTTACCGAGAAGCGGATAACGACCGTGTCGAGGAATGCCGGATCAGCCAGTTCGGCGCCGCGCGTCCGGAAGTATTTCCCGATATCGAACTCCAGCTCGTACGTACCGCTCTTCATCAGATCGTCTTCAAGGAGCGGGTACGGCGTACGCCCGTCGTCATTCGTTGTCGCGCTGGCAACAAGCTCACGTGTTTCGCTGATAGAAAAGAGACGAATGTCCACATTCGGTGCAGGACCACCGTGCGCGGTATCGAGAATATGTGTTGTCAGGCGTGCCATCCTGCCCCCTTGCAAATAGGTTTTCTTACGTCGCGATTATACGACGCGAATGGCGCTGCGCGGGGATTCTACGTGTGGTAGTTTGACCGACAGAAGAAAAACAAGGCGCTCAAAATGAACAATCCGGACGAGATATCGAGGCGCCGATTCCTGAAAGCGACTGGCGCGTTCGGCGGAGCGTCGCTGTTCAGAATCGGTGCCCCGTCACTTGCTGCTGTGACCCAGGCGGCATGTACTGCGCGGGATGAAGAGGCAGCCTTCAATACGCTCGGCGCTGAAGAGGCTGCGGATTTCGCCGCAATTGCCGCGCGCATTATTCCTGCTACGGACACACCGGGTGCGGCAGAAGCCGGAGTCATCTGGTTCTGGGACAATGCTCTCGGCAGCGAATTCAGCTCGCTACTGCCTGGTGTTCGGAGTCTCCGGGAACAACTGTCCGCAAATCTCGGCCGCCCTTTCGCTGACCTGCCGGAGGCGGAGCAGGATGCCGCCCTGAGGTCCATCGAATCCGATCCCCGTTTCGAACTATGGAGACTACTGACGATCTTCGGCTTCTTTGGCATGGCCAAACATGGCGGCAACAAGGATCACATGAGTTGGGACCTGATCGGCTACAAAGGGCATCACGGTGCCTGGACCCCTCCTTTCGGCTACTACGATGCGGAAGTGGAGCAAGCCAATGGCGAATAGCGTGACCTTCGAGCAGCGCAAGCCAGTCGACTTCGCCATTATCGGCTCCGGCGCAGCAGGCGGCATCATCGCAAAGGAGCTCTCGTCGGCTGGATTCGATGTCGTGGTATTCGAACAGGGTCCGTACCGCAAAGCCAGCGACTTCACGCATGACGAGTACGACGTCATTATCCAGAGCGAATTGCTCGGCGGCGGACCGGAAGTCAGCGGGCAGACATTTCGCCACGACGAAAGCGAAATCGCGACGAGTCCGATAATTCAGCCGATTCGTTATGCACAAACGGTCGGTGGCAGCAGCGTACATTTCTCGGCCAATTTCTGGCGATTCCGGGAAAGCGACTTCATTGAACGCAGCAAGCTCGGCCCGATCAGTGGTTCGAATTTCGCGGATTGGCCGATGACCTACGACGAGATCGAACCCTACTATGCACGCGTCGAATGGGAAGTCGGCGTATCCGGCGCGCCGGGCCCGTTCGACTCGTTTCGTTCCAGGCCGTTCCCAATGCCGCCGCTGCCAGTGAAATCCTCAGGCGTGCTCATGGAAAAGGCGGCAAAGAAACTCGGGCTGCATGCGCAGAATCAGCCGCACGCGATCCTGTCGCAGCCGTTCAACGGCCGCAACGCCTGCATCCACTGTGGACACTGCATGATGTTCGGCTGCGAAGCCGGAGCGAAGTCTTCCTCGCTTGCGGCCATGATCCCACTCGCCGAGGCGACCGGCCGGTGCGAAATTCGCGATCGGTCAGCGGTATTTCGAATCGAGACTGACGCGAACGGTCGCGCGAGCGAAGTGCTCTACTACGACAAGGACGGTAGCGAACAGGCGCAAATGGCAAAGGCCGTTATCGTATCCGCCAACGGCGCCGAAACTACCCGCTTATTGCTGTTGTCAGCAAGCGAGCAACATCCGGACGGCCTCGCCAACTCGTCCGGATACGTAGGCCGGAACCTGATGTTCAACGCGCACTCTGCGGTTGATGGTGTTTTCGAACATCCTCTCAATGACTATAAGAGCGTGCAGGTCTCTCGAGTCATTCACGACTTCTATGAGACCGATGAATCCCGCGGGTTCTATGGCGGTGGCGGCATCGATGCCCGGCCGCTCTGGTCGATGACACCCATCTTCCACGCACTCGAAGGCATGCCGCATGACGTTCCGAAGTGGGGTGCGGCGTGGAAAGACGAGATCGCGCACAATTTCACGCGCCAGATGAGCTTCGCGAGCGGCACCACGTCGCTCGCAATGGATCGCAATAACATCACGCTGGACCCCAACAATACGGACCAGTGGGGCAGGCCTGCTATCCGCGCGACCTATCGTGACCACGACGATGACCTCGCGATTGCGAAGTTCCTGGAGGATCGATCGCTGGAATTGATGGACGCAGCGGGCGCGAAGAAGTTCTGGGGGCACGGAATTAAACTATCCAACGGCGGCGAACACCTGCTCGGCACCGCCCGCATGGGCGACGACCCTGCCGCGTCCGTAGTCGACCGTTATCACCGCAGTCACGACGTATCCAATTTGTTTATCTGCGATGGCAGCAGTTTCGTGACTTCGGGAAGAGGACAGCCGACGATGACGATCATGGCGCTCGCTTTCCGCGCCGCCGAGCACATCGCCGCTGCCGCGAACGCCAACGAAATTTGACTACAACCGATTGTGGAGATGAACCGATGAAACGCTTTTCCCTCTTGCTGCCACTACTCGTTTTGCTGGGCTGCGAAGTCACTGTCGATCAGGATGCCGATGTCGAATACCTGCTCATGCCGGGCATGGAAGACATGGACCTGCCCTTCTCATCGGCGGTGCGAGTCGATAACACGCTGTATCTGTCTGGCAATCTCGGGAATATTCCGGGCTCCATCGAGCTTGCCGAAGGCGGGATCGAGGGCGAGACGCGCCAGACCATGGAGAACATCAAGCGGGTCCTGGAGCAGTTTGGCTCGTCCATGGGTGAGGTCGTCAAGTGCACGGTCTTCCTGGCTGACATGGCCGAATGGGGCGCGATGAACGGCGTCTATAAGACCTACTTCGAGAATCCGCCCGCCCGCAGCGCGCTGGGCGCAAACGGTCTCGCGCTAGGTGCGCGCGTTGAGATCGAGTGTATTGCGGTGCTGCAATCGGCAGAAGCTACTCAGTGAGTAATTGATCACGCCGGGTGGCGAGGGCCGTCAGGCGCCGTTTGTCGAGAACGTCCGAGAACTGTGCGGCGAGCACTTCGTCGCTCAACTCGGCCAAAGCCGCACGCCACCCGTCAGTAACCTCAACAGGCGCTCTCTTGAGATGCGCCGGCCGTCCCCTGGCATTCTTGAACGCACGCTCGTGCTCAATCAGGATCAGGCTCCATTGCGACCGGTCATAGAGCATGCGTTGCAAACTGCGGCCTTCGTTGTAAATCAGCACATCAAACACGTACATCGCGGCCCACTGCCGGGGTAAGTCGCAGCGCGCACTGGAGCCACGGCCTGACTCGGAGCGCTGCGCTTCGTCACTCGTCTTATCCGGCAGGAACTGCAGCGAACCTTCGCTATTACCGACTTTGCGCAAGGCCGTCACAGGCACCATGTCAAGATCGAGCAAGCGGTCGAGCCGGTAAGCCGCGACATCCGGATAGAAACCCTTGCCCTGGCGCTTGCTGAAGATGGCTGACACGGTGTGCGTGCCATCACTGACCTGTACCAGCGAACGGCGGTTCGCTTGATCTTCCGATTCCGACACGATTTCACCGGTTTCCAACAGCAGCTGAAGTTCGTCAGCCGTCAGGTTGTCCGGACGCGCACCCACCCTGCGCGGATGCGCAATCGGAGGGTAAGGGTCGGCCCCCGATTGATTGAATACCAGCAGCTCGCCATCGTCGATGACCAGCGCATTGCCGCTGCCCTTGTAATAGAAATTCAACATGCCTGTATCGACTTCGATCACACGGCCATCGAGACGTTCGAGGACGCGTCGATTCGGCGTGGGCGTGTGCCCGATAACGACTCGTTCGGCACCGATAGCCTGCAGCGTTGCGTCAAGGCTCTGCTCCTCGATGATGGCGCTGCAGGCCACATTGCCTCGATACCACAGCGGACCATCGGACGTGAACATGGCTGAATCAGCGAGTTCCTTTACCGTCGCTATCGCGTCGCGCACTTCCCTGGGTTCGGCGAGGACCAGCGCATAGCTGTTTACGATGGCGTAGTGGTCGTAGTAGCTGTCGGTCGGCAGCAGTATCTCCGCCTGCATCAGCGTATCCACTGCTTCGACATACTTGGAAAGATCGTTCTTCAGCCCCTGGTTTACGCCGTCGAGGCCTATTTCGCCGACCAGCGGCGGAAGACCACCGTGCACGAACGCTGTGCCGTTAATGACCGCAATAACCGCTTTCTCGAGCAACCACTTGCCATACTTGCCTTCGGGACCAAACGCTTCGCGCAATGCGAAGAATCCCGGTGGGAATTCATCATCGTAGCGATCACGCGAGTCATTCTTGTTATTACCACCACGCTCTCTCCAGGGGGCGAACCAGCGGTCGCGCTGCTCCTGGGTTTCATCGGCGGCAAAGGCAGCATACTCGGCCTTACTGACGTAGCGCATGTCGCCAATCATGTTCATCGATTCGTGATTGCCGTACAGCACATGCACATGACCGCCGGCTGCAACCGCCTCGCCTTCAAGTCGCATCAGCAAATCCATCACATCGCGTGAACGCGGCCCACGGTCGACCAGGTCACCCACAATAACGAGACGACTATCGCCGCCGGCCCAGGCAAGCTTGTCGTCCAGAATACCGACGGACGTCAGGGTTTCGACCATTGCCTCGTAGGCGCCGTGCACGTCAGATATCGCGACTACACGACTCGCATCATCGACCCGCCAGTCCTCGGCCAGCGCAACAGGCGACAGGACGACGAGTACCAGGAGAATATGTCGAAGCATGGAAATCAATGTAGCGGTATCCCTTCCAGCGAGACGGCCAGTTTAGTGGCTATGCTAGAATTTGACCACCTGAGCAGAGAAAAGAGCAATAAAAATGGTGCCACTGCGAACCATATTCTTGTTGGCAATATTTTGGGTGTCGCTATCCCAGGCCGACGACAACAGGGAGAAAACGGCACCCCTCTTCTCGAGTGATGACCTGCTCGAGGTCACTCTTCGCGGTCCGTTCTCGACGATTATGCGCGAGCGTTCGAGCGATGAAGACCTGCCCGGAACGCTGACTTACGATGATCCTGAAGCCGGGGACGAGACGGTGGAACTTGGTATTCGAACGCGTGGCCGTTACCGGCACCAATCGCGAGTGTGTCCATGGGCCCCACTGCGGCTGAATTTCAAGAAGTCCACCACGAAAGGCACCGTATTCAAGGGCTCGGATAAATTGAAGCTCGTTACCCACTGCCGCAATGGCGCTTCGCGCTATACGCAGGGCCTGTTGACGGAATACCTTGCGTACCGGATCTTCAACCAGATGACGGACAACAGCTTCCGCGTCCGGCTGCTGCGCATTACCTACGTCGATACGGACAAGGGAAATCGCGAGCGCACGGAACTCGGATTTCTGATCGAACACCGCGACCAGGTCGCCAAGAGAATCGATCTGTCGGTGAACAGCGCTGAGTCCATCAACGTCGACCAACTCAATGGCGTTCACCTGAATCTCGAATCGGTATTTCAGTACCTGATCGCAAACACCGATTTCTCACCCATTCGTGCTGCCAAAGACGAGCCTTGTTGCCACAACAACGTCCTGTTTGGCGACCAGGACGGAGAAGTCCTGGCGGTGCCCTACGACTTCGACATGTCTGGCTTTGTCGACGCACGGTACGCAACACCCAACCCCAGATTCGATATTCGCGATGTTCGAGATCGCCTGTATCGAGGGCGGTGTGTGAATAATCAGTACCTGGACTCGTCGAAGCAGGCCTATATCGACCAGAAACAAGCCATTTTCGAGCTTGTTGAGAGCAATGAGTACTTGTCCAACGGTACGCGCAAGAAGACGGTCAAGTTTGTCGATAAGTTCTATGACGTGATCGAAAACACGAAGAAGTTCAAGACGGAACTGACCGACGAGTGTGTCTAGGCTCCGGCGATCCAGTCGGCGATAATCTTCGACGTGCGAGGGTGAATGTAATACCCAATGGAACTGTGCGGGTTGGACTTGCCGTAGCGAACGGCGAGATTGAAAATCCGGTAGTCGTGCACGGCGCTTACGCGTTTCTGCAACATCATCTTCTTGAAATCGTCGGCCAGCGTCGTGTCGTGACAGGTGTAATCGTCTTCCGCCGACAGGTTGTGCCATGAAATGACATTGCTCGGGAACCTGCTTTCGTCGGATTCTCTTGCCCCGAGCAGCCTTTTTTGCACGACTCGATCGCCCAACGGCGAGCCCATTGTCAGCCACTGATCGACTTTGAACTGACCGTACTCGGGGTAGGTCGCTGTGTCGTTTGACAACTCCCAGAGCACGTCATAGGCCACGACGCTGCCAGTACCGTGCGTAATCAACATGATCTTGTCGCCGCGATCCATCATCGCACAGAGTTTGTCGCGCAGGCGTTTTCTGGCTTCCCTGGCGTACTCTTCGTCATCGAGATACGCCGCGAAGTCCTTTGAGATCTTCCCGAGCACGGGCATCCGAAACCCGATAGCACCGAGCAGCGGGGCGCCGACATCCATAAAAAACTCCGGCAACGCCGACTTGCCTGGCAACCTGTCATATAGCCGAATACCGAATTTCTTGCGCGGCGTCAGTAGCTTCAGTGCACTTAGTGCATTGCGACGATCGCCGATATCCAGTTCCTCGTCATAAGCTTTGCCACGCGCCTTCAGCACTTCCGCAATCAGGTCGCCGTACCACGCGAGGTCTTTCGACATGCCGTCGAAGCCAGGGGCGCAGTCCGGGTAATCGCGTTCGAGACCTGCGCGAAGCGCGGCCAGCGAAAGTTCCAGGTACGCATCCGCGGCGGGCTTGAAATCCCTGCCATGAATGAGCAACAGGCTGCGCTTTGTTTCTTTCTCGTCAGTCATCGTCAAGACATACCCTCGCGATATCGCTAGTACTCATCCTCGCCGGCGTCACGCCGGGTGATCATCGTCAGGAATGGACCGGACAACGTCTTACCGTACTCAAGCTTCCAGATAACAAGTGTGGCGAGCACGAAGGTGAAAGAAATAACACAGGACACACCCACCGCGCCTATGCCACAGCCGAGGCCAATCCCGATCGCAACGAATATATACATTGCATCCGACGGTTGACTGAGCGAAAAACGAAATCGAACGGCTGCGACCACACCCGCCAGGCTGAAGGCGAGTGCAATACTGTTCACGACGATCATCGCGATACCAGTCACGACAATCGGCAGAATCATAATAGTCTGCAGGAACGACTGGTCGATACGGCGCGAGCGACTGGTAATGAAGTACGCCCACGAAATAGGCACAGTGAAGACCGCCGCACTTGCAGAGGCCAGCAACAACCTGATGGGGCTGGAGGGTGCCATCAACTCGCGCTCGACACTGGTGTAGACAGGTTCGAACGAGTCGATATTTGAAGCTGCCAGTTCACTAACGCCCCCCAGCGGAAAGAACGCGTGGAGCGCGGGATACCGCTTCAGCAGGTACCACACCAGGACGATCCAGAATGCGTAGTACAGCAGTACTATGGACAGCGGTATCAAGAGACTTGCCGATCTTCTCATTGCTTACTCCAAACGACCTTGCCAATTCGGATCGAGCGCCAGGACCTCGAACAGGACACCGGCGTGGGCCGTATTTGTCATTGCGCCGTATTGTGGGGCTATTTCGACAACATCGCTACCCATAGCTGACGAAACCACGATACCGGCAACGGCCGCGAAGTGGTAGGCTATGCGCCGTTTTTTGGCCAGCAGAATAATCGATGACGGATTCAATTCAACTCCTCGGCATCAGCAACGCAATCGTAGACGTACTCGCTCATGTCGACGCGGAATTTCTTGGCGGTATCGGTGCTGAACCCGGCTCGATGACGCTGATCGACCGGGACCGCGCACACGAAATCTATAACCAGATGGGACCCGCGACCGAAATGTCGGGAGGTTCCGTAGCAAACACCGTTGCTGGCTTTGCCAACCTCGGCGGCACTACTGCCTACATCGGCAAGGTTCGCGACGATCAACTTGGCCGAATCTTCAATCACGACATGAAATCTCTCGGCGTCGACATCCGGCTGCCGAAAGCGCCGGATGGCGCCCCGACAGCGCGCAGCCATGTGCTGATAACCGCTGACGGACAGCGCACGATGCAGACCTACCTTGGCGCCTGCCTCGAACTCGGACTGGCCGATATAAGCGACGAGACGATAGGAGCGCCCAAGGCCATCCTGCTGGAAGGCTATGTCTGGGATATCGCCGAAGGCCCCGCCCTCGCTCGCAAGGCGATTGAGATTGCACATCGGAATGGCACATCTGTTGCCTTGTCATTGTCTGACTCATTCTGCGTCGAGCGGCACCGGGACTCCTTCGAGGAGTTCGTGCGCGACGGCGTTGATATCGTGGTTGCCGATGAAGACGAAGTGAATGCGCTGGTCGAAACCAGCAACTTCGACGACACCCTTGCGGCAATCGACGATTTCGACAACCTGTTCGCAATCACGCGATCAGCCAAAGGCTCGGTCATTATTCACGGTGCAGAGAAAGTCGTGCAGCCTGCGGCCGGGCTTTCCGGCGAACAGATCGTCGATACGACTGGCGCCGGTGACGCCTACTGCGCAGGCTTCCTGTTCGGCTGGGCAAATGATCTGCCGTTGAGTCAATGTGCCCAGTACGGCACTTACTGTGCGACCAAGGTGATTCAACAACTGGGCGGCCGTATCGAGCCTGGCCTGCTCGACGATTTCGAATCTCTCTGACAAACGCCAGTTCCTGCAGGCCCTGTCGCCGTTACTCGGCGCTCAAATCTACGCCGTCAACGATACCAACGACAATCGATCGCACCGGCGCGCTGGCATCGTCGAGAATTTGCCGCGCGCCGCTGCCCTCGTCGAGAATCAGGACGATCTCGCCTCGGCCCGCCCCGATACCGTCCAGGGCAATGAGATAGGCGCCCGTCGGTTTGCACCGCTCATCGAGACGCTCGGCGAGCAGCAGCTTACGTCCTTCGACGACTGGATGATGAATGGTCGACACCACGTTGCCGGTTATGCGGCCGAGAATCATCAGTCCAGTTCCTTTTTCGAGTAGTGGTGCACCTCGTCAACGAGCCCGACAATGGCGTCATCGACGGGCACAAACCAGGGATCGAGAGCGAGCGCAGCTTCGCGGCTGGAAACCCAGTAGATAACCTGGCCGGGCCCCGCCATCCGCGTGCCATCCGCACAGACCAGCGGCTCACCATCAGGTTTGCCCTTCTTGTCCAGCGGCTGGATCCAAAGCAACGGGGTCGCGGATAACTCATCCACGAGCGCCGCTGGAACAACCGTACCGATTACGCGTCCCAGGAGCATGCAATCTCCTCCGGGAACTCTGCGCCTGATGGCTCCAACGCTGAGCAGTCTTTGAAGCGAGTGCCCTGGTCGAGTACCGAGCGCAGGTCGGGATCGAGTCGTGGCAACAGCGTCCTGGCCAGAAGTTGCCGGCCGGCACGTTCGCTGCAGATATCGAGCGCTGTTTCAACATCGAAAAGGTCACCACTCAACAGCGCCAGGGCATGGCCGCCCAGATCATCGCCGAGCCGGACCTCCGAAAGCACCACGGGCGTACTTTTGACGGCAGCATCGACAGCGGCGAGTAGCGCGGGCGAAGAGTGAGTTTCGACGACTGCCAGGGAATCGCCCTCGACGTCGCGCCGAATACCGAGCACGGCGTCGTGCAGAGACGGGTGGACATCACCGAGAAACACCTTGCTATGCAGTGCGCCCTGACTCTCGCCCACCTGCAAGCCAGCTGCATAGGCTTCTTCGGTGCTGGCCACACTGCCGCCGACGAGAATAAGAAAACGGCCCGGATGGATGGTGCCGCAACGCAGCAATGCAATTGGTGATCGCTTGACCATGACGTCACTCGCCAGCACGCCGGCGGCAACAGTCTCGAATTCCAGTAGTGCGATCGCTCCGTGTCGCTTTTCGCTTGGCACTTCGACTCTCAGACGATACGGAAGTGATCGACCATGACGCAGCGTCGCAACCGGCTGAAGGCGACCGGCCCGGTAAGGCCTTCTCCGGTTGGACTTGCGATGGTGAAACTGGTTGGGCCTTCGCCGCCTTCACCCAGTCCGGCGAAGAACGGACCGTTCTTCGTGAAGATACTCGTATTGATCGTGCGCGCCATGCGGCTCAGCGCATCGATATCGCGTGAGTACATACCAGCCGAGTGCCCAAAGCCGTGTTCAACCTCCTTGGCAAGCTCGATCGCCCGGTCGACGTCCGGCACCGCGGTGACCGGCAGGACAGGCATCATCTGCTCGGTCCAGACAAGCGGGTGTCCATTCGTGACGCGCACGACAAGTAATCTCGGATCGCCGGATGACGCGATACCCGCGCGGGAGAGAATTTCGTTCGCATTCTTGCCTATCAGGTCTTTCTCGAGTGTCGCCCGCTTGCGTCGTCCAGGGTACTCACTGAACATCACGTTGGTTACTTTGTGCAGCTCGCGCTCGTTCAACACTCGTGCACCGTGCTGGCCCATGTGCTGCAGCAACTCGTCCACAATGCTCTCGACCGCGATCACTTCCTTTTCGTCGACGCACACGATGTTGTTGTCGAAGGAGGCTCCGGCAATGATATTGCGGGCGGCGTGCTCGAGGTCGGCCGTTGCATCGACCACTACCGGTGGATTGCCGGGCCCGGCGCAAATCGCGCGCTTGCCGCTGGTCATTGCCTGGCGCACCACACCACTGCCGCCGGTAACCGCAAGGATGCGCACGCCCTCGTGACCCATGAGTTCCTGTGCGGACTCAATTGTCGGCGTTGCTATTGCTGTAACCAGATTGGCAGGGCCACCGGCGCGGATAATCGCTTGGTGCAACAGGCGCACGTTGGCCATCGAGCACTCCCGGGCATTCGGGTGCACGTTGAAGACGATGCTATTGCCGGCCGACAACATGGCGATGGTGTTGCAGATAATGGTCGAGGTCGGGTTCGTCGTCGGTGTGATCGCGCCAATGACACCGTAAGGTGCGTATTCAGTCAGCGTCAGGCCATCGTCACCGGTTACGGCCTGGGGTGTGAGCACCTCGGTACCGGACGTCTTGCGTGTAACGAGGCGGTTCTTTACAACCTTGTCTGCAACTCGCCCGAGGCCGGTTTCGGTGTGCGCCAGGCGCGCAAGTTCCTCGGCGTTTTCGAACATCGATTCGCGGATGGATGCGATGATCTTCTGTCGTCCTTCGAGCGACATGCCGTCGAATTCGCGGAACGCAGTGGCCGCCGCATCGACAGCGTCATCTACCGTTGCAAATATGCCGACCCCCAGCGCCTCGCGATGGACGCTGATCGGGGCGGGAGATGGCACGGCTGCCGCCGGCTTTGCTGTTGGTCTCGGGGCTGACGCTCCCGACACCCTCTCGGCCAGGCGCGAGGCGATGATATCGACCTGCCGATCGCTGAGAAGGCCGGCGTTTCCGCCCGGACGGCTCATGCGTCACTTTCCCCCTTGCGGTATTTCTCGTCACCGTCGATTTCCCAGCTGTCGACGATAGCCATGACAACCGCATCGACCGGCTTGTTGTCGGTCCGTTCGGTCTGGCGTGCTGACGATCCGCTGGCAAAGAGCACCATTTCACCGACGCCCGCACCGACTGCGTCCACCGCAACCACCGAGCCTCCCGCCGGTTTGTTGTCATGGCCCCAGAGACCGAGCATCAGGAACCTCAGCCCGCCGAGCTTCGCGTCCTTTTCAGTCGCGACGACACTGCCAAGTACTTTGGCGAGCTTCACAGCAACACCGTACGCGCGGCCATTACTTCTTCGCCGTACCGGGTTCGCGACCCAGTGGAATAGCGGCATCGACGCCAGTATGCGGGCGCGCGATAACATGTACTGCTACTACGTCGCCGACACGGGCACCTGCCGTGCGGCCTGCATCGCAAGCTGCTCTGACTGCGGCAACGTCACCGCGCACAACGGCTGTCGTGTAGCCGCCGCCGGTCTTTTCGTAACTGACGAGCTCGACCTTGGCCGCTTTCACCATCGCATCGGCCGCTTCTACCATGGCCGGAAAACTCCGGCATTCGATCATTCCCAGTGCTTCTGACATCGCCTTACTCCTCGCGAATCGGGCCTTCCGCCCGGTTGGATCCTATGAATCTATTTCTTGGTTACCTTGCCGGTAACCGCCTTGATGGCCTGTACCGCTGCTTCCTGTGCGACGACAACATCGCGCTCCTCGCCACCGATATAGACGCGACCGTAAGTGCCGACCGCGCGGACATCGAGAATATTGATGTCCGCCGCTTTCTCTGCCTCGTTTGCTGCCAACGCGGCGTAGCCTGCAGGTTCGACCTCGAGTACGAACAGGGTCTGGCCCGCGAGAATCATGTTGCCGAAACGGAAGCGGTTAATAAGCATCGTCTGGGTGTCTTCGAGATGGCGTACCACCTGGTTGGCAACCACACGTGGTTTGTGCCGATCCTTTTCCTTGAGATCAAGCTCGTCGAGGATAGCCTGCCCGGCCTGCCGGACATCGGCCTGGCTTTCCGAGTGGATTTCGAGCATGCCGAAATGGCGCTCGACGATCATCATGCCCGCCGTGACATCGGTCGACTTTAGCGCCACGTCAAGAACGTGGTTGATCGCCATTCCTGGAGAGATTTCGACGAACAGGCTCGCCTGCCCCACCTTGGGCAGATAGCCCTTGGAGATCGTCGCCTGGTAAGACGCGAACTGCGGCTGCAGGGAATCCAGAAAAACGTAAGCTCTCAAATCAACCATTGGTGCAACTCCTTAAGCGCTGACGCTCGTTGCTTTTGCTTCCCGCACGATACCGATGCTGGCGCTCGCGCCCAGGCGCGTCGCGCCGGCCTCGATCATCGCCTTCGCATCATCATACGAACTGATTCCGCCGGACGCCTTGACCTCCATTCCGGCACCGCGCACGACATCGGCCATTAAGGCCACGTCGCTGACGGTCGCGCCGCCGGTCGAGAATCCCGTGGATGTCTTGACGAAGTGGGCACGCGCCTGTCGCGCGAGTTCCGACGCGCGCCGCTTCTCGTCATCGGTCAGCAGCGCGGTTTCCAAAATGACCTTGCATACGGCGCCACCGTCGACGCAATCTTCGACCACGGCCTGGATATCCCGCAGCACGAGGGCATCGTCGCCACTCTTGAGCGCGCCGATATTCAGTACCATGTCGATCTCCCGCGCGCCGTTACGTATTGCGCGGCGTGCTTCCATGGCCTTGATCGCAGGTTCCGTTGCGCCGAGCGGGAAACCGACGACCGTGCAAGTGAGTACCTCACTGCCGCGCAGCAAACTTGCTGCCAGCGACACCCAGGTCGGATTAACGCATACCGAACGGAAATTGAATTCCAGGGCCTCGGCGCAGAGCTTTCGTATTTGCTCCTCGGTTGCGGCCGGCTTGAGCAAGGTGTGGTCAATGTACCGGGCAAGGTCACCCGGAATGTCGCCTGGCCGCTCAACCGGGGCAACGCTGGTAAGGCCGGTCGCGCCGAGTCGCACGAATTCACGCGCGGCTTCCGGGTCGTCGCCGACCGATGCACCGTTAGATTCCGAACCGGACATCGGTCCCAGGATCTCGTGCAAGCGGCTCACGACCCGCTCGATATCCTGGTCGGACAGGCTCAGGTCGCTGACTTCGTCACCGAACATGGCCACGCGATGCAGGTGACGCGTCTCCGTGCATTCGGTATCGAGCCATACGTCCACAATTTGTTTAGCCAGGCCGTCGCCGATGAGCCCGGCGCCAAGAGTGAGGACATTGGCATCGTTGTGCTCGCGGCTGTTGCGGGCGCTGGACAAATCGTAGGCCATTGCGGCCCGGACACCCGGTACCTTGTTTGCGGCCATGCACGAACCGATGCCTGCGCCGTCTATCATGATGCCCACATCGACCGCGCCACTCGACACCGCTTCGGCCACGGCACGGGCAAACACCGGGTAGTCAACTGCTTCACGCGATGAAGTACCTACGTCGCTGACTTTGTAGCCATTACCCTGGAGGTGTGCCACCAGTATGCCCTTTAGTTCGAAGCCCCCATGGTCGGCACCGATTGCGATGCTCTTCGGGCGAGTCATGCCCACACCGCCGAATCATCCGTCCGGCCGGAGCGTCGGGCGGCCCCTTCCGGACTCGATTCACCATCGAGAATCTGCTGTAACTTCATGACATGAAGCCGGAGCCGTTCGCGACCCAGATCCGTGATACGAAATTCGGTCACAGTGCGCCGTCCTTTCGAAGTCTTGTTGATGTCGATGTATCCAACATCGGAGAGTTTCCTGGTCTGCACGTGCAGGTTGCCGTCGGACAAACTGGTCGCCTCCTTCATCTCCGTAAAAGTGACCGGGAGCCCGGGAACGAGCGTGGCCAGGATACCAAGGCGACAGGGGGCGCTGATCATTTGGTCGAATTGAAACTTCACGAGGTCATTTACTTTGTTTCGCAAAGTATCTGCCCAAAACTCATCTCTGTCAAGCGCGACTGATGCGCGAATCGCTTTTTACTTTGTTTTATGAAGCTATGCAGATGAAGGGCTGCAGGCGTCTATTCGCCCGCGGCCACTGTTTCGAGTGCCACGGAAATCATTTCGTCGAAGGTTGTCGCCCGTTCTTCGGCGCCCAGGTGCTTGTTGTTCGGAATATCGTCACTGACCGTGCAAATGGCGAGTGCCTCGGCATTGTTCTCTGCCGCAATCGGGAAGATCCCGGCGGCTTCCATCTCGATGCCGTACACATTGTAGGTGGCCATGGTCTCGAACATGTCGGTGTCGGGCGTATAAAAAAGGTCGGCCGAGAAGATGTTCCCAACGTGGTGCCGCACACCGGCCGCGCGAGCAGCGGCAACCGCTTTTTCAACGAGATCAAAACTCGCCAGCGCCGCCAGGTCGTAACCGCCGAAACGCATCCGATTGACGCCCGAATCCGTCGAGGCGCCCATCGCGATCACGATATCGCGGAGCTGCACGTCCGGGTGCGTTGTTCCGCAACTGCCGACGCGAATAACGCGGCGCACATCGTAATGCGTAATGAGTTCGTGGGTATAGATCGATGCCGAGGGAATTCCCATGCCGTGCGCCATCACTGACACGGGCCGCTCCTTGTAGGTGCCTGTAAAACCCCACATGTTGCGGACGTCCGACACACGTCGTGCGTCGTCGAGAAAACTCTCCGCAATGTACTGGGCACGGAGCGGGTCGCCTGGCATCAACACCGTATCGGCAAAATCACCAGGTGCCGCGTTTATATGAGCAGTCGCCATTCTTGTTGTTCACCATCTGCTTTGGGCCGACATTCCCCCGTCGACGACCAAGTTGGTGCCGCTGATCCAGCGGGCGGCGGGGCTGAGCAGGAACAATACCGCGTCGGCGACGTCTTTGGGAGTCCCGAGCCGCCCAAGCGGCGCCTTTTCAAGCCAGCGGGCCACGCCGTCGGGCCACTCATCGGCGAGACCGTCTTTGTCGATGAGGCCGGGCGACACGCAGTTGACGCGGATGCCGGCGGCACCCAGTTCGAGCGCCGCTGCGCGTGACAGCATGAGCAGGCCTGCCTTGCTGGTCGCATAGTGTCCGTGTCCGACGGCCGGATCCAGCGCCTCGATCGACGCAATATTCACGATCGCACCGCCGGTTTCTGCCCAGGCGTGAGCGGCACGTTTTGTCACGAGGAACGCACCATCGAGGTTGGCCGCCAGCATAGCGCGCCACTCCTTGTAGCTCATGTCGGTCAGGCCCCGCACCGGCTGCGCGGCCGCATTATTGACGACCATGGTCGGCCGGGCTTTCGCATACATCGCGTCCACGGCCGCTTCACTGGCGAGATCCGCCTGGACCACGGTCGCTCCGCCCAGCCGTTCGGCCAGTTCTTCAGCGGCTGGCGCATTGCGATGGTAGTGCACGATAATACTGGCACCGGCTTCAGCGAGGCGCTCGGCGATGCCCTGGCCGATATTGCCGCTGGCGCCGGTCACGAGCACGGTCTCGCCGGACAGATCCAGCAACTCGTGTACAGAACTGGATTCGGTATCATTCATGCGGCGCTCCGGAATTCTATAAGAGGTATTGTCCACTGATGACGGAAAAAGCGAAACCCGAAGTCTGGACGGGCGAACGCTGCTACATAAGCGAACTCGTCAATGACCCAGGCTGGCCGGAATTCTCGATTGCGCGGACTCGCGTGGAGCCCGGCGTCACGACCCAATTGCACGCCCTCGCAGTCCACGAGGTCTATGTCATCGAGTCCGGCAGCGGCCGTATGACCGTCGGCGACGCTGCACCGTTCCCGGTCGGCCCGGGTGACTCTGTGACAATTCCGCAGCACGTGGCGCAGAGCATCGAGAACACGGGCAAAGATGACCTTGTCTTTTTGTGCGTCTGTGCACCCAGATTTTCGCAGGAATGCTACACCTCGAAGGAGTAACGGCGCTATACTGCGCGGACGTTCTATCAGGAGATATCCAATGTGTGGTTCTGACACAACAAACAAGAAATCCTCCTCCATTGACCTGGCACTGAAAGGCGCAGCCGCATTAGCTCTCGCGGGCTTTTTGGCGGCACCTGCTGTTGCCCAGATGGAAGGTGTCCTCGAAGAAATCGTCGTTACGGCGCAGAAACGAGAGGAAGCCCTGCAGGATGTGCCGATCTCCGTTGCGACAACCCAGGGCGAGAAACTCAGTGCGATGTTCTCGGGTAGCGACGATGTTCTGGCGCTGTCGGGTCGTGTCCCTGGCCTGTACGCCGAATCGTCCAACGGCCGTTCGGCGCCGCGCTTCTACCTGCGCGGTTTGGGCAACATCGACTTCGACCTTGCGGCATCCCAGCCCGTGTCGTTCATCATGGATGAAGTCGTCATGGAGAACGTTGTCCTCAAGAGTTTCCCGTTGTTTGACGTGAATAACATCGAAGTCATCCGCGGGCCGCAGGGCACCCTGTTCGGGCGCAACACGACGGCCGGTATTATCAAGGTCAATACGCGCCGCCCGGGCGATGAGACATCAGGATATGCGAAGGCATCCTGGGCCGAGAACAACACGATCAATGTTGAGGGCGCCGTCGGCGGTGGTCTTACCGATACTTTTTCGGCACGCGTTTCCGCCCTGTACCGTACGCGTGACAACTGGGTTACCAACGGCCAGACCGGCGAGGAATCCCTCGGTGACTACTCAGACACCGCGGTCCGCCTCCAGGCGCTATGGGAACCCACCGATCGCTTCAGCGGATTGCTGAGCTTCCAGACCCGCAAGCTCGAAGGTACTTCGTCGATTTTCCGCGCGAATGTGTTTACGCCGGGCAGCGCAGACCTGAACCAGAATTACACGCGTGACCTGGTTTATTACGACGGCGGCGACAACAATCCGCAGGAGTACGACTCCAATGGCGCGACGCTGAATCTCACCTGGGACTTCGATGATGCGAGCTTTAACTCCATCACGTCCTTCCAGAGTGCTGACGGATTCAGCCGCGGCGATATCGATGGTGGTGTTGTTAACATCGGCTCGTTCCCGACGCCTCCCGACGGCATTACCTTTGCTGACATCGACGTATTTGGCATTCCATCGCGCACCTGGCCCGGACCGATCTTTACGCCCTCTGTTACCCAGGATGGCGCCGATACGAATCAGTTCACCCAGGAATTCCGTCTTTCCAGCGACTCCGAAGGTCCGTTCAACTGGCAGATCGGCCTGTTCTACTTCGATTCCGACCTGACGGTAACGACGGAGTCATTCGCGTCCTTCGACAGCAATGGCAACCGCCAGGACACGATAATCGAGCAAAAGAACAAGACCTGGGCCGTCTTCGGCCAGGGCAGCTACGATGTTACGGATAATCTGACATTAACCGCTGGTCTGCGCTACACCGATGACGAGAAGGACTTCCAGGTTCTGCAGTTTGGTGCATTGTGGCTCGAAATTGGCATCCCGACATTCCTGGCACCGCCGATCAATTCGCAGGACGATCAGCTGAGTTGGGAGTTGAGTGCAAACTATGCAATGGATAATGGCCAGAGCCTGTACGGACGCGTCTCGAGCGGCTTCCGCGCGCAGACGATCCAGGGTCGCGACGTCGCCTTCCTTGAAAGTCCCTCGGTAGCGAAGCCGGAGACGATCACTTCCGTCGAAGCGGGATACAAGGCTGACCTGCTCGAGAACCGACTGCGCTTGAACATCGGCGTTTTCGCCTACGAGGTTGACGATATGCAGCTGTCTATTATCGGCGGCGCGTCCAATACCAACCAGGTCGTTAACGCGGACAAAGGCGAGGCCGCCGGTTTCGAAGTCGACCTCCAATGGCTGATAACTGACAACTTCCTGGTTTCGGGCGGTATCGCGTTCAATGACACCAAGATCAACGATCCGAACCTGTTCACCGCACCTTGTGGATCGGGCCTGTGTACGGTGCTCGACCCCGAAAACCCGGATAACAGTTCGCAGGTTTCGGTCGACGGCAACCCGTTCCCGAGAGCACCGGAGAGCACGTACAACATCGAGATTCGCTACGGCATACCTTTCGGCAGCGACTCGGAATTCTACTTCCTGACCGACTGGGTGTGGTACGGCGATATCAACATGCCATTGTATGAGGCCGTCGAGTTCCAGACCGCGAATCAGTTCGAAGGCGGACTGCGCATCGCTTACCGGAACAACGCCAGTGGCCTCGAGCTTGCCTTGTTCGGCCGCAATATCACGGACGAAGACAACGTGCTCGGCTTCATCGACTTCAGCAACAACACCGGCTTCGTTAACGAGCCGAATGTCTGGGGTGTGGAAGCCAGCTACGAGTTCGGCGACTGATTCGTTACGCCGTTCTACTACTGCTGCTTGCCGGCTGCTCCAATGCGGAGCAGCCGGCAACGCTGACATTCGAGGTCGCGGGGCGCCTCGAAGACCCGAAGATCCGCGAAGCCAGCGGACTCGCCCGTTCCCAGCGCGAGCCCGGCGTCCTTTGGATCATCAACGACAGCGGCGCGCGGGAAGTCCTGTATGCCGTTGACCTGGCCGGCGCCAGCCTCGGCAGGACCGAGCTAAAGAAATCAGGGAACAAGGACTGGGAAGACCTCGCCTCGTTCACGCTCGATGACGAGCCGTACCTGATGGTTGCCGACATCGGCGACAACGATCTGCGACACAAGACGCGCACGCTCTTTTTTCTCAAGGAACCGAAGGCCGGTAAGGACAAGACCACGGTCGATTGGGAAGTCCGTTTCAAATATCCGAACGGTCGGCGCGACGCTGAAGCAGCAGCCGTCGATATCGAGAATCAACGCGCACTGGTCCTGTCAAAGCGCGACCTACCGCCACAACTCTACGAAGTGCCCCTGCGCACAGACAGCGACGACAAGGTCATCGCCAGGTGGCTAGGCGCGATCGAAAGTCTGCCGAAACCCAGCCGCCAGGATGTCGAGTTCGCTCCAAAGACGAGAGACTGGCACTGGCAGCCAACGGGCATGGATATTTCCCAGGATAATCGTGCCGCTGTAATCATGACCTACCGCGCCGTCTACTATTACCTGCGGCGGCCCGGGCAGACCTGGTTCGAAGCACTCAATAACAAGCCCATTCGTATCGGCCTCGGCAACTTCAGGAATGCCGAGGCTGTCGCATTTGCCGATGACCGTCGCACGGTCATGGTGACCGGCGAGAACAAGCACTCGTTGCTGATACGCGTCGATCTCGACATCCCCGTCGCGCCACGGGACCGTGACGGCGTGACAATCATGTCGTTCAACATGCAGAATCTGTTCGACAACATCGATGACCCTGGCAAGGACGATAAAGCCTACCTGCCGCTCGCGGCGAAACAGAATGCCAAACACATTGAGGCCTGCAACGAGATTGAGGTCGATAGCTGGCGGGACGAATGCCTGCATCTCGACTGGAGCGATGACGCACTGGATCACAAACTCGGTGTGCTCGCGGCGACCATCCGGCAGGTGAACGACGGCCAGGGAGCCGACATTATCGCGCTGCAGGAAGTCGAGAACGTCACGGTGCTCGAGCGACTGCGCAACGAGTACCTCGAGGGGCTCGGGTACCTGCCAGCGATCCTCGTCGAAGGAACGGATAAGCGCGGCATCGACGTCGCTTTCCTGTCGAAACTACCGGTCCAAAGTGAACCGCAGCTGCACCCGCTCTCCATACCCGGGTTTCCGGAACGCCAGGGCGACACGCGCGGCGTCCTGCAGGCCGATTTCAGGATGCCGGACGGAGCTGTGTTAACCGGGTTCAGTGTGCATTTCCCGGCCCCGTTTCATCCCACGGCGATGCGCGTTGCCGCTTATGAACACCTCGCCTCCCTGCGCGATGCCCTGCCCGACGATCAGCATGCATTCGCGGCCGGCGATTTCAACACGACGAGCAGCGAAGACGATCGAGAGAACATGCTCGACATCTATGCGCGCCCCAATTGGACGGTTGCCCACGATCTTGGCTGCGGAGACTGCGAAGGGACCTACTACTATGGACGGGACAGCACGTGGTCATTTCTCGACATGATCCTGTTCTCGCCCGGTCGTGGTGAAAACGCAACAGCACGGATTCGCGCTGATTCAGTCGAGATTGCGAACGGGAATCCAGTGCAGGTATCGCCGGACGGCAAGCCAGAGCGCTACCGGAGCGCCGAGAAGACGGGCGTTTCCGATCACTGGCCAATCGTTGCGACTATTGAACTGACAGAAAAACAATAGCTTGTGAACAGTTCGTAACATCGTTTCTTTCAAGACTTAGTGACCAATTGCCCAGTCCCCGCTGACGTCACGCTACCCCCCGCACAAGCCCTTATTGCGCAAGCATTTTCCCTGCGCTAGATTAGCCTCAACACCCAAAGAAATTGCCCGGTTTCGTGCCTTCGGCGCGGGGTTTAGGGCAAAAAAACAACGGAGCGAAATCTCACTGTCACATTCGGGCACCAGGCTTTCGCATACTTCAAAACCGGGGATCAACAATGAACGACAAATCTCGATTTTCCAGGTCGGTGCTTTCAGCGATGAAACAGTTATCGCTCGTGGCCCTGGCCGCAGTCTTTATGGTTGCGCTTCCTGTTGCGTCAAATGCACAGGAAACTACGTCTGCGATACGCGGTAGCATTAAGACTTCGGACGGTGGTCCGGCCGCGGGCGCGTCCATTGTCATAACCGATACGCGAACGGGACGCGTAAGTTCCGCGACGTCGTCCCCCTCGGGGCAGTATCAGGTAGGTGACCTTTCTGTGGGCGGCCCTTACACGGTCGTTATCACGCTGGCTGATCATGCCAGTCACACAGTTACTGATGTCTATATCAACCTGGGTGAGACATTCAACTCCGCGGTGCAAATGAGTCCTTCGAGTATCGAGGAAATCGTCGTGACGGCCGCCGTTGTCCAGGCCACACAAGTGGCCCTGGGACCGGCAACAAGCTTCGATTTCGACGACCTGCAGAACATGCCGTCGCTGAACCGTGACATTAATGACATCGTGCGCGTCGACCCACGCATCTACATTGACAGGGCGTTTGTCGATTCCGTGCAGTGTGTCGGTACGAATCCTCGCTTCAACAGCTTGACGGTCGATGGCGTCAAAAAGAACGACAACTTCGGCTTGAACAGCAATGGCTACCCGACGCAACGCATGCCGTTCCCGTTCGATGCGATTGAACAGGTGTCGGTAGAGCTTTCTCCATTCGATGTCCAGTACGGTGGCTTCACCGCATGTAATATCAACGCCGTAACGCGCTCGGGCACCAATACCTGGACTGGCAGGGTCTGGGCGAGCTACGGAGACGACTCAATGCAGGGCAATTCGCTCGAAGGCGATTCGATTGACAGCGGCAGTTTCGATGACACCCGCTACGGATTCTCGGTCGGCGGGCCGATTCTCCAGGACAAACTCTTCTTCCATTTTTCTTACGAGAAAAGAGATTCTGCGGACCTGTTTGATCGCTGTGCTGGTGATCAGTCCTGCGGTCGGCCGGTAGAGGGCGTCACACAGGCACAACTCGACAGGATCGCCCAGATAGCGGAGAACATTTACGGCTATGATCCAGGCGCGACAATCCTGAGCAGGCCTAATGAAGACGAGAAGTACCTGCTACGTGTCGATTGGACCATCAATGACGATCACAATGCGGCGTTCACGTACAACTTCAACGACGGCTTCAATACTTCGCAGTCTGACAGTGATTCCGACGAGTATGAATTTTCGAATCACTTTTATGAGCGCGGTGCTGAGCTAAGTGCGTATAACCTGATGGTGTTTTCGGACTGGACCGACAGGTTCAGCACGGAAGTCAAGGTCGGCTACTCAGAACTCGACAACCGGCAGGAAACAATCAACAACCAGGGTTTTGGCGAAGTACGGATAGAAACTTACGCCGACGTCGATAATGACGGCAACTTCTCTCGGGCAAACGTATATCTGGGTGGCGATGACTCCCGTCAGTCGAACGACCTTGATTACAGCACATTGAATCTCAAGCTCGCTGGCAACTGGTCGGCCGGGGACCACCTGTTCTCGTTCGGTTATGAGATGGAAGAGGTCGATATCTTTAACCTGTTCTTGCAGCACACGATCGGTGAGTATCGCTTCGACGAGGAGAATACGGACATTAACGGGGGTACGGTCGGTTGTAACTTCGGTGGCAATCCGGACGGCTGTATCGATCAGTTCGAAGCCCTCAGCCCTGACGATATCTACTACGGCAATGCGGCACCGTCCCTGAACCCGGACGACGCGGCCGCCGAGTTCGCCTATGCGGTTAACACCGTTTACGTTCAGGACGAGATTACTTTCCCGAACAGTGACTTCATCCTGGTCGCCGGCTTGCGATATGACTGGTACACGAGCAGCGACCTGCCGACGGAGAATCCCAATTTTATCGCGCGCTCGGGCTTCACCAACAGAAAGAACTTTGACGGTCTGGACTTGCTGCAACCTCGACTGGGCTTCAGCTGGGGCATCAACGATGATCTGACCTTGCGCGGCGGCTTCGGTCTCTACAGCGGTGGCAACCCGAATGTGTGGCTGGGTAATAACTACCAGAACGACGGTATCACGCAGGTACAAGCACGCGAGTTCAATGGTGGCGTCAGTGACCTGAACATCGATCCGGATCGTTTCCTCGGTTCAGACGTTGGAGGTTCGACACCGGTTCCCCTGGGCCAGGATGGCACTGGCTCGCCGATATTCGACGCGCCGCAAGGAATGATCGACTACGTTGCCAATGGGACAGCAAACTCTGGTGTGAACGCGATTGATCCCGGTTTCGAGATTCCGGCCAATTGGAAACTATCATTGGGTGCGAGCTGGTATTTCGGAGACGGATTCGAGCTTAACGGTGACCTGATCTTCTCGAAGTCGGAAAATTCGGCGTTCATCCGCGACGACACCTATGTGCAGACAGATTCAGCACCTGACGGCCGGCCCATATACTATCAGGCCGACAAGAGTGTCGCGGGCTGTGATACCGATCCTATCGGTACAGGCCCTGCATGTGATCGCCTCTTCAACGGCGACTACATCCTGGACAACGTCTCGGGCAGTGATGGCGAGCAGTTGAGCTTCTCCGCGACGCTGCGCAAAGTCCATGACTTCGGTCTGGACTGGACTATCGGCTACGCGTACACGGACTCCACCGAGGTCAGCCCAATGACAAGCTCGGTCGCGTTTTCCAATTACTTCAACCAGTCCGTTGCCGATCCGAACGATCCGGGAGCAGCCAGGGCAAACTACGAAATGCAGCATCGCTTTATCGCGAAGCTCGGCTACGAGGCTGAGTGGTTCGGTAATAATTCGACGCGCTTCACCCTGTTTGCTTCGTCCAACAAGGGCCGCCCATACAGCGCCACGTTCTCGGAACAGGAAATGTTCGTTTGCGGGCCGTTCTTCTGTCCGGATGACGATCGCAGCTTGTTGTACATGCCAAGCGGTCCGAGTGACCCGAACGTCGTCTTCGATCCGGGCTTCGACCAGGACGCGTTCTTCGCATGGGCAGAAGGGAACGATCTGACCAAGTATGGCGGCGGCATCGTGACACGCAATGAATTGACCAGCGACTGGTGGACCAAGTTCGACCTGCGCATCAGCCAGGAAATTCCCGGGTTCAGCGACGATCAAAAGGCCAGCATCTACTTTACGATCGAAAACCTGGGTAACTTGCTAAATGACGATTGGGGCGTGTTGTACGAGCGCAGCTTCCCACGCGCCGCACCGGTAGTCCAGGCAAGCCTGGTCAACGATCAGTATGTATTCGAGCAGTTCATCCCGCAGGACCAGAGCCGCTCGACACGAGCATCGCTCTGGAGGATGCGTTTCGGCTTCCAGTACAACTTCTAGGAAGCGGCTCGATTCAAGCACAAAGGGCGGCCACCTGGCCGCCCTTTTTTTATGGTGCCAGTTCGGGGTCAGTTACCTAACTCCGTTTGATTGAGTTAGGTAACTGACCCCGAACTGCTGAAGCAGGGTTCCTTACCCTCGCGCAGTGCGTGGTAGCGGCGATTTTCCTGCGTGACCGGAACGCCAACTGCCTGCCCCTGGGCCTGGGCGCGCAGAATCGCATCGAGCACAAGGTACTTGAGCTCCGATGCCGGGCGGGATGCGAAGCGGTCTTGCGGGATCTCGTAGCCATCACCGCCGCCGTAGAGGAAATCGGGCACGACAAGCGTGTACTCGCGATCCGGTTCGATTTCCTGCCAGCCGCTTTCTGTCGGCACCTGCAAACTGACGATGCGATCGAACTCGTTGCGGCTACGATCGACACAAACCCGGAAGCCCGAAACTTGCGGGAAATAACCCTGGGCCTGCGGGCCACCGCGATAGCCCGCCTCCATTACACGCTTGAACTCGGCGCCCGACAACGTCGTGTGACGCAGGAACGAACTGAAGCCGAATGTTCGTCCGATGTCATCGAAGAGAATGTCCTCTTCTATGACATCGTCGAGTCGCAGGGTGCCTGAATTGATAAACGCGAAGTCGGCTTGGGGTTCGCCGAATGCCGTACGCATCTGGTCGACGATGAAGTTGCCCCAACTAGTCTCGGAACTCCTGACAACCTCCTCGCGTACGTCCATCGCAAACGCGGCGGTCCCGACGCGTGCGTCGAGAAACGGGAATTTCTTCAGCAGACGATCGTTCCACTTCGCGGCCAGGACCTCGTAGTCCGGGTCGGACGGTATCGACTCATCCACATCGATGCGTTTCTCACTTACAACGAAGTCCCCTGCGTCGTCAAACTCGACGTCGATCTGCCAGACAACCCGTGCGTTCGATGCGCCCTTGAGTACGAGGGCAGAGGTATCGCTGGCCGCACTGTACTGCGGCTCGTGATCATGGCCACCGACGATAAATGCCAGTTTGGGATGGTTGGCCTTGAGGCTCGCGATCTCGACGTCCTTCCACATAAGCAGGTGAGTAACACCGATGATCGCGTCAACGCCGCGGTTTTCGAATTCGATGATAGTCTTCTCGGCGACCGCCTTATAATCACGGTCGATCTCGAGATACTCGCGGTCATTGCCGCCATCGTAGGCGTGCAAAGTGAGTGAGAAGAAACCGATCGTCCTGCCATCGTGCTCGAGCGTGAACGCGGATTGCAGGGCCGTATCCGCAACCTCGTCACCGGTTTTGAACACGTAGTTGTCGCCCAGCCAGTCAAATTCGGAGGCTTTGATAGCGTCGACCAGCTGGCGTGAACCGCGACGATCGAACTCGTGATTGCCAGCCGTTACGTGCAGTGGCGCGACCGCGTTGACGAAATTCATGGCATCAACCATCTGCAGGCCGTCCCAGAGATTGCTCTCCAGCGAGGGATACAGGAAATCGCCGCCGTGCAGTACATGAACATCGCGCCCCTGTGCCTGCAACTCGCGTATTAGCGTGACTACGCGACTGAGGCTGCCTCGCTTGCCATCCTCGACGGCGCCGACGCGGTAAATGTCGTTGAGGTGGATAAATGTCAGCCCGCTCGATAGCTCTTCGGACTGCTGGTTTGACGTCGCCGCGCAGGCTGCAAAGAGCAGCCCGACAGCAACGAGTAGCGGTGTGATTTTGCTCATGCGGGCATGCTAACCTGAAACCATGAAAACGACACGTATTGCGCCGCTAGCTGCCTTGGCGCTGCTACTCTCAGCTTGCGCCTCGCAAGCTCCGACCTACGATCCGGAACAGGATCTGGGCCTGTTCTGGGTCAAGCATGCCGCCGAGTACGAGGCCGTGACCAGGCAGGTTTACCGCACGGCCACGCGAGCGTTACCCGGTTTCATCGCCGACAAGTCCTGGTCAGCCCTGCCATGGCAGACCAGTGCCGAGGACCTGCCCATCGCGGTCATTCTCGATGTCGACGAGACGGTTATCAACAACGTCGATTTTCAGATTCACTTCGAGCGCCCTTTTGCCAATTACAAACTCGACGACTGGGATCGGGAGCACACGGCTCACCCGGTGCCCGGTGTTGTCGAGTTCGTTGCGGCGGCCCGGGAGGCCGGAGTAACCACATTGTTCCTGACCAACCGGCCCTGCGAGCCGCGTGACGGACAGGCCTGCCCGCAAAAGCAGACCGTGATAAAAGCACTCGCAGACGTCGGCATCAGTACCGAACCGGAACACCTGACACTCGCCGACGAACAGCCCGACTGGAAGCGCGAGAAACTGGTCCGCCGGCAGTTAATTGGCCAGGACTATCGAGTCATCATGGTCATCGGCGACGACCTTGGCGATTTCGTGCCTTGTGTACGCAAGAAGGTCTACGCACCCTGCACTGAACCCGGCACTCGCGCCTCCCGCGCTGCGGCGCTCGAGGAGTATGCCGAATACTGGGGCAACGGCTGGTATATCCTGCCGAATCCGATGCACGGATCGTGGTCCTCTGTCCGCTAGAAGTCGCGATTTCGCTGCTATTATGGGCGACAGAAGACAGACAACTAACAACAAAACCCGCTGAAGGGGAACCCTATGTCCAAGGTTAAGTGTGGCCTGATCCAGATGGCGCTCAAGGGCGATGGCTCGATGCAACCCGAGGAGATCCGGGAGCGCATGATCGAGGCGCATATTCCGTACATCGAAGACGCTGGCAAGCAGGGAGTACAGGTGCTGTGCTTCCAGGAGGTTTTCACGCAACCCTATTTCTGCCCCAGCCAGGATCGCAAGTGGTACGCGGCCGCCGAGAAGATTCCCGACGGCCCGACGACGCAGCTCATGCAGGAGTACGCGAAAAAGTACAACATGGTCATCGTCGTGCCGATCTACGAGGAGCACATGACGGGCGTGTACTACAACACGGCTGCCGTCATCGACGCGGATGGCAAGTATCTCGGCAAATACCGTAAGACGCACATTCCCCAGGTCGATCCCGGCTTCTACGAGAAGTTCTTCTTCAAACCCGGGGATCTCGGCTATCCCGTTTTCGAAACCGCCTACCTGAAACTCGGTGTCTACATCTGCTATGACCGGCATTTCCCCGAGGGATGGCGTGCCCTGGCCCTGAACGGCGCCGAGTACATCGTCAATCCATCTGCTACGGTTGCGGGACTGTCGAAGTATCTGTGGGAACTCGAACAGCCGGCATCGGCCGCGGCGAACGGCGTGTTTATCGGCGCTATCAACCGTATCGGCACCGAGGAACCCTGGGCATCCAAGATGAATATGGGTGAGTTCTACGGCTCGAGTTACATCGTCAATCCGCGCGGCGCCATCGAGGCGCAGGCCAGTTACGGCGACGACGAGCTGCTGGTACACGAGATCGATCTCGACATGGTGCGCGAGGTTCGCGACACCTGGCAGTTCTTCCGCGATCGACGCCCGGAGACGTATGGACCGCTAACTGATGACTGAATTGCGGACGCTCAGCACGCTGCGGACGGTCGGTGAACACGTCGAACTCGACCTTGGCACCGACCTGCTCGAGAGTCCACGCTACAACGATGATATTGCGCCAACGAGAGCGTCGCAGCGCACCTGGTCGCGCTGGAACGTGGCGTCACTCTGGGTCGGTATGGCGATCTGCGTGCCGACCTATACGCTGGGCGGTGTGCTGACAGCCTATTTCGGCCTGTCCGTGTCGGAAGCCTTGTGGACGATCCTGATCGCGAACATCATCGTCCTGATTCCACTGACACTGAATGCCTACCCGGGCACACGTTACGGGATACCCTGCCCCGTCGTGTTGCGCGCCTCGTTCGGCATTATCGGCTCGAACGTCCCCTCGCTGATTCGCGCACTGGTTGCCTGTGGCTGGTTCGGCGTGCAAACACTCTTTGGCGGTATTGCCATTCACTTGTTGCTGTCCGCGCTGTTCGACGGCTGGGCAACACTCGGCGGCACCGGCGAGGTGCTCGGCTTTTTCATCTTCTGGGTAGCGAACCTGGCAGTTGTGATTCGCGGCTCCGAGTCGATTAAGTTTCTTGAGGCCCTCGCGGCACCCTTGCTGCTTATCGTCGCTTTCGGCCTGTTGCTGTGGGCCGTTCCCAAGATTTCTCTCACGGAAGTCCTTGCAACACCGGCAACGCGTCCGGAAGGAGAACCGGTTACGAAGTACTTCCTCTCGGGGCTGACCGCGATGGTCGGCTTCTGGGCGACGTTGTCTCTGAATATTCCGGACTTCAGCCGCTATGCACGCAAGCAACGCAGCCAGGTCCTGGGACAGATCATCGGCCTGCCACTGACGATGCTGCTGTTCGCGGGACTCGGCGTTGTGCTGACGGCTGCCTCGGTCGAACTCACCGGCGAAACCATTTCCGATCCGATCAACCTGATCGGCCGAATCGACAGCGACATCGGCGTCATCATTGCCATGATCATGATCATCCTTGCGACGATCTCGACCAACACGGCAGCGAATATCGTGTCTCCGACCAATGTCTTCCAGAACGTCGCGCCGAAGATCATCAACGAAGACCGCGGCGTCATCATTACGGGCATTATCGGTCTCGCACTGATGAGCTGGGAGCTGCTGAAGAAACTCGGCTGGCTCGAGACCGATGTCAGCGTCGAGAGCCTGTACTCGAACTGGTTGCTGGGTTACTCCAGCCTGCTCGGCCCGATCGCCGGCATCATGATCGTCGACTATTTCCTGATCAAGAACCAGGAGTACAATCTACTGGCCCTGTACCAGGACAACGCCGGGTACCCGGCCTGGAACCGGTCCGGCTTTATCGCTTTCCTGGTGCCGGTTGCGCTGACGCTTATCGCCGTAACGACCGGCCTGTTCTCATGGTTCTATGATTACGGCTGGTTCACAGGATCAATCCTGGGCGGGCTGATTTATTACTTCGTTGCGAGAAACGAACGAGGAGTCTCATCATGACGGTTCTGATCAAGGGTGGCGCGGTCGTCAACGCTGACCGCACTTTCAACGCTGATGTACTGTGCAGCGACGGCAAGATTATCGATATCGGGGACAACCTGGACGCTCCCTCGGGAGCTGCAGTTGTCGATGCGGACGGCCAGTACGTGATGCCTGGCGGCATCGACCCGCATACGCATATGCAATTGCCATTTATGGGCACTGTCACGACCGAAGACTTCTATTCAGGAACGGCCGCCGGCCTCGCGGGCGGCACGACGATGATCATCGATTTCGCGATACCGAACCCGCAGCAGAATCTCATCGAGACCTACATGCAGTGGCGTGAGTGGGCCGAGAAGTCCGTCGCCGACTACAGTTTCCATGTCGCCGTGACCTGGTGGGACGATACGGTGTATGAGGACATGGGCACGCTCGTGCGCGACCATGGCGTCAACAGCTTCAAACACTTCATGGCGTACAAAGGCGCCATCATGGCCGATGACGAGATACTGGTTAACAGCTTTTCACGCGCACTCGAACTGGGAGCCATTCCAACAGTGCATGCCGAGAACGGTGAGCTCGTATTTCGGCTGCAGAAGGAACTCTTTGAAAGTGGCATGATCGGACCCGAAGCACACCCGCTGTCACGGCCGCCGGAGTGCGAAGGCGAAGCAGCCAATCGTGCTATCCGCATTGCGGAGGTGCTCAAGGTACCGCTCTACATCGTGCACAACTCCTGCAAACAGTCGCTCGAGGCCATCACGCGTGCGCGCAATGAAGGCCAGCGCGTATTCGGTGAGGTCCTGGCCGGGCACTTGCTCGTCGACGATTCGGTTTACCGGCACGCCGACTTCGATACGGCGGCAGCCCATGTGATGAGCCCGCCGTTCCGTAGCCAGGAACACCAGGGCGCGCTCTGGCACGGCCTGCAGTCCGGGAACCTGCAGACCACAGCTACCGATCACTGTTGCTTCTGCGCCGATCAGAAGGCCATGGGCAAGGACGATTTCCGGCTCATTCCCAACGGCACCGGCGGCGTCGAAAACCGCATGGAGGTCCTGTGGCACCACGGCGTCGGGACCGGCCGCCTGACGATGAACGAATTCGTCGCCGTCACTTCGACCAATGCCGCGCAAATATTCAACATCTACCCCCGCAAGGGCAGCGTGTCCGTTGGCGCGGACGCAGATATTGTGGTCTGGGACCCCGAAGCGACGAAGACTATCTCCGCGAAGACGCATCATCAGAAAGTCGACTACAACATCTTTGAAGGCATGGAAGTCAAAGGCTGCGCGTCGCACACGATCAGCCACGGCAACATAGTCTGGGCAGATGGCAAGCTCAATGTCGAACGTGGCGCAGGGCGCTACGTCGACCGGCCGCCTTACGCGGACTTCTACAGCGCGATGAAGATCATGGCAGAACGTTCGCGGCCGGAACCGGTACAACGCTGATGGCTGACCAGCCTGACATTCGCAGCAGGCGGCTCGAGCAGGATGAAATTGCCGCCAATTTCAGCGACCTGCATCCGCCGCTGTCGCGTTCGGAGGCGCTGATCGAGGCGGACCGTTGCTATTTTTGCTTCGATGCCCCCTGCACAGAGGCCTGCCCAACGGGCATCGACATTCCGGTCTTTATCCAGAAGATTCGCAGCAACAACATTCGCGGCTCGGCCCGGACCATCCTGAGCGACAACATCATGGGCGGCATGTGTGCTCGCGTCTGCCCGACCGAGGTGCTCTGCGAAGAAGCCTGCGTGCGCAACACGCATGAGGAAAAGCCCGTGGAGATCGGCTTGCTGCAGCGCTACGCGACCGACCCGGTCATCGACGCGAGAATGCAGTTATTCTCTCGTGCGGAGCCCACGGGCAAACGTGTCGCGGTGGTCGGCGGGGGCCCCGCCGGACTGTCCTGCGCCCACCGCCTCGCCGCCCTCGGCCACGATGTGGTTATTTTCGATCGCGATGAGAAGATCGGCGGCCTCAACGAATACGGCATTGCCGCCTACAAGACCGTCGACGACTTCGCGCAGACCGAAGCCGAGTACATCCTGGCAATTGGCGGCATCGAGGTGCGCAACAACTGCGCGCTGGGCACCGATGTCAGTCTCACCGAGCTACAGAGCGACTATGACGCCGTGTTCCTGGGGATCGGCCTGGGACGATCAAACGATCTCGGCGTTGACGGCGAGGACAAGGATGGCGTCGTGAACGCAACCGACTACATCGCCGAGCTGCGGCAGGCAGGAGATCTCGGCGAATTGCCGGTTGGCCGAACCGTTGTGGTCATTGGCGGCGGTATGACAGCAATCGACATCGCAGTGCAAAGCCGGCGCCTCGGTGCTGAGCACGTGCATATGGTTTATCGACGCGGTCCCGAGAATATGAGTGCCAGCACGTTTGAGCAGGCGCTGGCCCAGACATCCGGCGTAACGATTCACCACCGTGCGCCACCGAAACGCATTCTCGGCGACGAGTACGTCACCGGGGTCGAGTTCGAAACCGACGATGGCAAGTTCGTGCTTTATGCGGATGTCGTCTTCAAGGCGATCGGGCAGCATCTCAATGGCATCGAAGGACCTGCCACCGAGAATGGCCGTATCGTCATCGACGGCTGGCACCGGACGTCGCTCGACAAGGTCTGGGCCGGCGGCGACTGCGTCATTGACGGCGACGACCTGACCGTGACCGCTGTGCAGCACGGCAAGCTCGCTGCGATAGATATCGATCGCCACCTGGGGGAGCAATAGACATGGCTGACCTCAAGTCGACCTTCTTAGGAATAGAATCACCGAACCCGTTCTGGCTGGCGTCGGCCCCGCCGACCGACAAGGCCTATAACGTCAACCGTGCATTCGAGGCCGGTTGGGGCGGCGCTGTGTGGAAGACCCTGGGCGAAGATGGCCCGCCGATCGTCAACGTCAGCGGGCCGCGCTACAGTGCACTGCACAGCAATGATCGCCGCGTTATCGGCTTCAACAACATCGAGTTGATCACCGACCGCCCCCTGCAAACGAACCTCGACGAGATCCGCCAGATCAAGCGCGACTGGCCCGATCGTGCGGTGGTGGTGTCGGTCATGCTGCCGATGAACGAGGATGCGTGGGCGAAACATCTCCCGATGATCGAAGACACGGGGGCTGACGGCCTGGAACTCAATTTCGGTTGCCCGCATGGCATGTCCGAACGTGGCATGGGCGCTGCGGTGGGCCAGGTACCCGAATACATCCAGATGGCAACCGAGTGGGCCAAGAGCGCCGCGTCAATACCGATCATCGTCAAGCTGACACCAAATGTCGCCAGTATCCTGCCGCCCGCGAAGGCTGCCCAGGCTGGCGGCGCGGATGCCGTGTCCCTGATCAACACGGTCAACTCCATTATGCGTATCAATTACGACACGCTGACGATGTACCCGACGACAGACGGCATGGGAACCCATGGCGGCTATTGCGGCGAGGCCGTGAAGCCGATTGCCTTGAACATGGTTGCCGAGATCGCGCGTACACAAGAGACCAGCAAGCTGCCGATCTCCGGCATTGGCGGCGTAACCGACTGGCGCGATGCCGTCGATTTCCTGGCGCTGGGCGCCGCGAACGTGCAGGTGTGCACAGCCGCCATGGTCTACGGCTTCAAGATCATCGACGACCTCGCTGATGGGTTGTCGACTTTCCTCGATGAGAAAGGCCTGCAGCTCGATGAGTTGATCGGCAAGGCCGTACCGAGTGTCACCGACTGGCAGCACCTGGACCTGAACTACGTCGAGAAGGCCGTCATCGATCAGGACCTGTGCATCAAGTGTGGGCGCTGCCACGTTGTCTGCGAAGATACGTCACACCAGGCTATAACCCATACTGTCGATGGCGAACGACGCTTTGAGGTTATCGACGAAGAGTGCGTCGGCTGCAACCTGTGCGTTAGCGTTTGTCCGGTGGATAGTTGCATCACGATGCACCAGGTCAGCGACGACAAGGAAGCGGCGCTGCCCTGGACGGACCACCCCAACAACCCGATGCGGAAAACGGATTAGCGAATGAGCATAGCGAACGAAGACCTGATCAACGCAGCGACCGAGGCTCGCCACAATGCCTACAACCGCTACTCGAACTACAGCGTTGGCGCCGCCATCGTCGATGACCGGGGACACCTGCACGTCGGTTGCAACATCGAGAACGCGGCCTACCCGCTCGGCAGCTGCGCCGAGGCCGGCGCGATTGCCGCGATGGTGCAGCAGGGCGGTAAGCGCATCGTGAAGATTGCCGTGGTCGGCGGCGCGAATGAGATCGGCCCGTGCACGCCCTGCGGCGGCTGCCGCCAGCGCATCAACGAGTTTGCAGATGACAAGACCGTGATCCTTGCCATCGATGACAGCGGGGACTGGCAAGAGTACTCAATAGACGCACTCTTACCAGCCTCCTTTCATTTACCCTGAATCGCCGCTCCTACTCCTGAAGCCCTCTCCCCGGTGTCCACGGCACCTTGGCGATGTCCATGGCTTCCTTGAGCGCCGCGTAATCGACATCGACCAGCTGCGTTAGCTCAGCAACGGTCTCGTCGTAGAGCTTCCGCGCGATCCGCAGCGATTCCTTCTGCGCAGCCGTTGGCCCGTGAGCGCTGCTTGTCGGGTCGAAGCGCGCATGCCAGAGACGAGCTCCCACAGACATGATCTCCAGATCATTGTAGAAGTCCCGCAACTCGTTCCCGGTCAGCTTCTCGCCCGATTCCCTGAGACCTTGCTGGATGGTGTTCGCCAGTTCGTACAGCGAGCCGTCCGTCATCGAGCGGTGCAGCGTCGCCTTGACCGCGTCCAGCTCGGCAATGACTGCATCGACGGCCGTGCTGCTGCCCATCGCCGCGCGCATCAACTCGTCGACCTGGGCCTCAAACAACACGCGCTGCTGCTGCGTGCTGCCTGCCAGGACCGGATCCGGGCGAATCGAAACGACGTTGAAGGTCTGCTTCTGGCCGAGGTCGGTCATCACGCCATCGACGCGCTTGTGCATGGACACGGAGTAACTGCCGGGCACGATCAGGATGCCTGCGCCCTCATGCGGCTCCTCTCCCTCGGCTACGGGTTCCCAGGGCTCTACCGATGGATAGCGCAGATCCCAGGCCACGCGATTGAAGCCTGCCGTGGCGGGTGCGACGACCTGGTTGATGATCGAGCCGTCCGGATGCGCGATCAGGAAGACGATTGCGGGTGCATCCTCGCGCGACTCGGCAATGACCGTATCCCAGTCCGCGGCAACGACGTCCTCATTTTCGGCTTCCTTCTCTTTTTCGACTTCGCGGCGCGCGTCCTTGCTGCTCATGATTTCTTCGGCGAGGTAGTACGTGAAGGTCGCTCCAAAGGCCGGGTTCGGGGCCGTATAGAACGAGTCACCCTGGCTGGCCTTGCACGTCGGCTCATCACAACCCAGCGGGCGCCTCGGCACGTACCAGTCCGCTCTGCGAACCGGGAACAGCACGCTGCCCGAGTCCAGCATGTCTTCGCTTACATCGCGCAGCGGCGTGTAGTCGTCGAGTATGTAGAAACTGCGACCAAATGTGGCGCCGACAAGGTCGTTCTCGCGCGTCTGGATAACGAGGTCGCGGAACGCGATGTTCGGCGCACCGCCTTTGAGCTTCGTCCAGGTGCGGCCTGCATTCACGGTGAAGAAGACACCAAATTCCGAACCCACGAACATCAGCTCAGGCTTCACATGATCCTGCACTACCCGCCAAAGAATGTGGCGTTCCGGCAGGTTACCCGAAATACTCTTCCAGCTGCCGCCGCGATTCTCACTCTTGAGAATGTACGGCGCCAGGTCACCGCTTTTGTGATCGTCAACAACCACGTAAACAGTGTCCGCGTCATGCAGGTCAGCTTTGATGTCATTGACGAAGAAGCGCTTGGGCACGCCCGGCAATGAATCGATGGTCTTCCAGTTCGCGCCACCGTCTTCAGTGATTTGAATCAGGCCATCGTCGGTGCCGACGTATACCAGCCCTTCGACGAGCGGCGACTCGGACAACGACGTGATCGTGTTGAACTGCGACATCGCCCAGAGGTCACGAGGCGCATCATAGCTCCAGGTGCGTCCCATGATCGGCTGGCGCACACGATTCTCGTTGCGCGTCAGGTCCCCGCTGATGGGCGTCCAGCTATCACCGTAGTTGTCACTCTTCCACACGCGCTGTGTGCCGAAGTACAGCGTCTTGGAGTCGTGCGGACTGATGAGAATCGGCGCATCCCAGTTGAAACGATCGGGCGCTTCGCCCTCTCGAGCCTGCGGCTTGATGTACACCTGTTCGCCAGTCCGGCGATCGAAGCGCGTCAGGTTGCCCTGCTGCCACTGGGCGTAAATGATATCCGGGTTGTTCGGGTCAACAGCGGACTGGTGGCCATCGCCGAACAATGTCACAAACCAGTCGCTGGTACGGATTCCCACCATGTTCATCGTGCGCGACGGACCGCCCTGGCTGTTGTTGTCCTGCGTACCGCCGTACACATTGTAGAAAGGCTCGTCGTAGTCAACGGCGACCTTGTAATACTGCGTGATTGGGAGGTTTTTGATGAAACGCCAGGTCTCGCCAAGATCAAAGCTCTCATAAACGCCACCATCGGTGCCGATCAGCAGGTAGTTGGGGTCGTCTTCGCGAAACGCGAGTGCGTGATGATCGCCGTGCTTGTTCTCTGCCGGCTGTGGAATAAACGTATCGCCGCCATCCTGCGTCATACGCATGAGGGCATCCATCTGGTAGACGTGGCCCTCGAAATGCGGACTGGCGAAGATTTCCTGGTAGTAGTGCGGGCCAGTCGCGCTGGACAGGTAGTCGTTCTTCTTCTCCCAGCTCTCGCCGCCGTCGTCAGACCGCCAGAAACCACCGGTGCGATTGTCGAGCTCGATGGTCGCGTAAATCGTATCGGGATCCTGCGGGCTGATCGCCAGTCCGGTCTTGCCCATCATCTCGTCGGGCAGGCCGTTGGTCAGTTCACGCCAGGTTTCGCCACCGTCGACAGACTTGTGAATACCGGTACCCGGCCCGCCGTCCATGACGACTGCAACATTGCGCAGGCGCTGCCACGTAACCGCGTACATCACGTCCGGGTTGCGCGGGTCCATATGCACTTCGTTGACGCCCGTGTACTGGTCGTCTTCGTCGTTATTACCGAAACCGTCGCCGAGAACCTTGCGCCAGTTCTCGCCACCGTCAGTAGATTTGTACAGACCGCGATCACCGCCACCCGACCACAGCGGGCCCTGCACAGCCACGAAGATCGTGTCCGAGTCGCGCGGGTCGATCCGTATCATGCCGATGTGCTCGGAATCCTCGAGGCCCATGTTCTCCCAGCTCTGGCCACCATCCCGACTGCGATAGATACCGTCGCCGTAGCCGACGTGGCGACCGCTGACATTTTCGCCAGTACCTACCCAGACCGTGTTCGTGTTGCTCGGGTCAAGGGCTAGGCAGCCGATGGAATAGGAGCCCTCGTTATCGAATACCGGGGTCCATGTCGTGCCGGCATTGTCGGTCTTCCAGACACCACCGCTACCAACACCGACATACCAGGTACTCGGGTCCGTCGGGTCAATCACGATGTCGGCAATTCGCCCCGACATAAACGCCGGCCCGATGCTGCGCATCTCAAGGCCCTTGAATGTCGCCTCGTTGAACCCGGGCTCGGGTTTCTCATCTTCTTGCGCAAATGCGGTCGCGAAAAATGCGAGGCTCAGCATTGCGATGGCTTTGATTATTCTCATGACTACCTCTTCTTGTTGCGCTTCTTCTTCGGCTTTGGCGCCGGAAGTTCTCTTTCAGTCAGGACGAAGAGTTCCGTTAGCCACTCCGCGTCCTCTATCTCGTCCTCTATGAGGAACGAATTCTTTGCCCCTGGATACGGGGGTGCTTCGACAACCATGCCGATGTACTCCCGTCCCGCCTGGGTGGGTTTGACGAACAACTGGTTGTCGCAGATAAGTGCGACAACTTTGCCGTTCAGATACAGGCTGGTTCCGCCAAACATGTGACGGTAGGACACATCGCAGCCATTTTGTACCTGGTCGATAATGAAGTCGACGAAGTCCTGATCGTTAGCCATTCGATGTCACCTCCTGCCGCATTGGCAATGATGGTTGCGCCCCGAGCTTCGTTGTCGCCGCCGCGCCGGCAGCGCAGGCGAACTCGAGCGCGTCTTGCGGCCGCTGCCCCTCGACTAGCGCTACCGTAAGTGCCGCAGTGAATGTATCACCCGCGCCGGTTGCGTCAATCGAATCCACGGCCGGTGGCCGCGCCTCGGCAATGACCTCGCCATCCTGTTCCAGTGTTGCCGGGCCCGCACCACGCGTGGTGGCAACCAGCCCGTTGCAGGCCTGCAGTGTCTCTCCATACCAGGCCGATTCGGTCTCGTTCACGATGATGAGATCCGCTCGCTGCAGTACGGACACATCAATTCTCGCGGCCGGCGCCAGGTTCACGGACAGAAAGCCGCCGAATTCCGACGCTGCCTTCGCCACTGTATCCGCTGGCACTTCGAGCTGGCAAATCAATGCATCCGATTCCGGAACCTCGATGTCGTCCGGGGCCAGGTGCCGGTTTGCGCCCGGTGCGACGACAATCTGGTTTTCTCCCGACGGCGCGACGGCAATCAAGGCGGTGCCGGTTGGTATTCCCGGCAGCGCGACGCATTGAGACAAATCAACACTACCCTCCCGGAGCAGCGCTAGCGCCTCGTCCGCTGCTGCGTCGTCGCCTGTTCTTGCGATTAACGTTACGTCAGCACCCAGGCGCCTCGCCGCCAGTGCCTGGTTCGCGCCTTTCCCACCCGGATATCGGTACAGCTCGGCACCGGTTACCGTCTCGCCCGGCGCGGGGAGGCGCGCCGCCTTGGCGACGATGTCGAGGTTGACTGACCCAATGACGGTAATCGATGGCATTAGCGGTCTCCGAAGCGAGCGAGGCGTTCGATGAGTAGCGCATAAAAGCCTGCCGCGTCGATATCGCTGGCCCACGCCACGTTGTGTGGCCGATCGGTCACGTGCCAGTAGTCGACGGCCGTGTGGCCGAGCGTCAGCTCGGATTCTTTCTCGACCGAGATGTTGCAGCGCCTGGTCTCGAATAGCTCTGGCCGCAGCAACCATGCCACCGTGCACGGGTCGTGCAGCGGCGCGCCCTCGGAACCGTATTTTTTCGTGTCGTAGCGATGGAAGAAACTCAACATGTCTGCCGTGGCGACGGCGACATCGTTGCCAAGGTCTCGAATATGCGCAACGCGTTCGCGCGTCGACAGGACCTTGTGGGTAACGTCGAGCCCCATTGCCGTAACCGGTTTGCCGCAGTTATAGACGATATCCGCTGCGTGCGGATCGACGAGAATATTGAACTCCGCCGACGGCGATCGATTGCCACCTTCGCGCATTGCCCCACCCATTGAGACGATTTCGCGTACACCATCGAGGATCGCCGGTTCGCGCTCTATTGCCGTGCCGAGATTGGTCATGGGACCGGTTGGAACCAGGGTGACGCTTCCCTCCTCCGCATCCAGTAGAGTCTCTATGAGATAGTCGACCGCATGTTGCTCCTGCAACGGAGTTTCCGGTTCGAAAACGTCCACGCCGTCGATACCGGTGTTGCCGTGTATGTACTCGGCCGTGATCGCATCCAGCACCATGGGTTTTTCGCAGCCTGCGTAGACAGGCAGCGCTTGGTGCCCTGCGAGGTCGCACATCATGCGCGCGTTGCGCTGCGTCAGTTCGAGCGGCACGTTTCCAGCGACCGTGGTGATGCCGAGGATGTCGAGCTCATCCGGCGACGCCATCGCGAGAAACAGGGCGACAGCGTCGTCCTGACCCGGATCGCAGTCGATGATTATCGGGCGCGGCGCCAAGGTATCAAAACGTCAGCAGCAAACCGGCCAGCGCCGCACTCATCAGGTTCGAAAGTGAGCCCGCGAGCACGGCTTTCAGTCCCAGCTGTCCGATCAGGTCCCGCTTTTCGGGGACCAGCACACCGAGACCACCGAGCAGGATGGCAATGGACGACAGGTTAGCGAAGCCACACAACGAGAACGTCACGATGGCGACGGTGCGATCACTCATACCTGCCAGGTAGTCGTTCAGATGCGAGAACGCGACAAACTCGTTGAGGATCAGCTTCTCGCCGAACAACGCGCCGGCTGCCTGCGCTTCGGCCCAGGGCACACTCAGCAAGTACATCAGCGGACTGAATAGCCAGCCGAGAATCAACTGCAGGGTCACCGGCGCGGTCACCAGCACTTCACCGACTGAAAGCGCTTCCATACTCAGGAAAGCCGCCTCATCGACCACTGTTCCCGCCTCGAAGAGCACTTTGTCGGTGCCGGGAACCAGTACGGCTTGCGCCAATTCCTGGCCCAGCACCGCTTCCCGCAGCAACTCAATCAAGACCGGAGGACCATCGATGCCGACGAGTCCCAATACACCACCTACTAGACCATTGAACAGGGCGATCAATGCGACGAACGCAATCAACATCGCACCAATGTTTGCTGCCAGCCGCAGGCCATCGGTCGTGCCCGATGCCGCCGCCAGGATCACATTCTTGTGCTCACTCTTCTCCATGACGAGCTTCTCGTGCTCGCGCGCCTTCACTACATGGTCGTCGGGCATGATGATCTTCGCCATGAGCAGGCCACCCGGTGCCGCCATGAAGGCAGCCGCGAGCAGGTATTTGAGCTCAGCACCCATGAGCGCGTATCCCGCGAGCACGGTACCAGCAATAGACGCGAGGCCGGAAACCATGACCGCGAACATCTGTGGTTCGGTCAGGTTCTTGAGGTAAGGGCGTACGGCGAGCGGCGCCTCGGTCTGGCCAACGAAAACATTGGCCGCCGCGTTCATGGATTCCACTGCGCCCGTTCCGATAACTTTGTGAAGGAAACCGCCGACGAGTTTGACAATCCACTCCATGACGCGCAGGTAGTAAAGCACCGACATCAGGGCCGAGAAAAAGATAATGATCGGCAAGACGTTGATGGCGAAGCTGAAGCCAATCACGTCGGTGTCAGCCAGCGGGCCAAACACCATGTCGATGCCGGCCCCGGAATACCCGATGACCGCCATCACGCCTTCACTCATGATCTCGATGGCCCTGCGACCCTTGTCCCAGTACAGCACGATGGTCGCGATCACAACCTGCAGGGCGAACGCGGCACCAACAATGCGCAGATTGACCGCCTTGCGATTGCTGGAGAACGTGAACGCGATTGCAAGGATCACAGCGATCCCGGCGATGCCGATTAAGTTGGACATGGACCCCCCGGAGTATTCTTATTCTTGATCCGGCTAGTTTACCGCATCAGGGGCCCTTAACCGGTCAAAATCTCGTAGATTACGGGGCGTGCCGACGGTGCTGCGTCGCCCAGAATTACGGCGTCGAGCAAGTGCTTCTCCGCCTCTGCCGCATCGTCTTTCGACGCGGCGTGTATGACCGCCAATGGCGTGCTCGCGTCGAGTTCGGTGCCTATAGGGGCAATTTCACTGAGGCCCACAGATAAATCCAGCGCCTCGCCGACCCGGCGACGGCCACCGCCAAGCTCGATGATTGCGTTTCCGACCGCACGCGTATTCACTTCGCCGACAACGCCCTTCGCATGGACCGGGTGGATGACAGGCGCTTTGGGCAGGTAGCCCGCGTAGTTGTCGAGCAGGTCGGCAGGCCCTCCGAGCGCCGTTACCATGCGTGCAAACACTTCGGCAGCCCGGCCATTCTCCACAGCCTCATTGCATTTCGCAGAAGCGGCGTCCCGGTCGGTTTCAATGCCGCCGACCACGAGCATCTCCGCGCACAGCGCCATGACGACCTCATCCAGGCGCGTTTCGCGAACTTCGTTGAGCAGGTACAGGATCGACTCTTCGATCTCCAGCGCGTTCCCCGCCGTCGATCCCAGCACCTCGTTCATGTCGGTGATCAAAGTGTGCGTTTCCACGCCGAGGTTCGAGGCCGTCCCGATGATGCTGTTGGCAAGATCCCGGGACTCCTCAGGCGTCTTCATGAATGCTCCGCTTCCGACCTTGACGTCCATGACCAATCCACCAAGGCCTGCGGCTATCTTCTTCGAGAGGATGGACGCGGTTATGAGCGGCACCGACTCCACCGTCGCTGTTACATCACGTATCGCGTACAGCCGCCGATCCGCGGGCGCCAGCTCCGGAGTCTGGCCAATGATTGCGCACCCGACTTCGGCGACGACCCTTCGAAACGTGTCGAAGTCGGGCATTGCATTGTAGCCCGGTATGGACTCCACCTTGTCGGTGGTCCCGCCCGTGTGCCCGAGGCCACGTCCCGAGATCATTGGCACGTGACAACCGCAGGCCGCCGCGATTGGCGCAAGCAGGAAGCTGACCTTATCGCCAACGCCTCCCGTCGAGTGCTTGTCGACGACAGGACCATCGAAGCCCAGGTCGTCCCATTCGAGGACCGTGCCCGACTTAGCCATTTTCGCGGTCAGCCTCGCTGCTTCGTCGAAGGACATCGAATTCAGGCAGATCGCCATTGCGAGCGATGCCACCTGTTCTTTCGGCAGGCTTTCGTCAGCTAGCCCGTCGACGAAGAACTGGATTTCCTCGTCGCTGAGTTCCCCGCCATCGCGCTTCTTGCGTATTACGTCGGTGAATAACATGACTATCCCTTGTCAAATCCTCGTAATGGGAGATCGTCGCCGCGTTGCAGCCAGTTCTCGGCAGGGTAACGGCAGTTTCGATCGATCACATGCAGCGTATACGCATGCCGGGACTTTGACGAGCGGTTGGTGGCACTCAGGTGTGGCGCACGGCCGTTGAAGATGACGAGCGTCCCTGTTTCGGCTTCAGCAGCGACTTTGTGCTCCTCCGGCCACGGTGTGTCGTCGAGCACCTCCGTGATCAGCTTGCCGTCCGGCTTGCGATAGTTGCGTTTTTTGAGCGGCAACTTGTGGCCGCCCGGAATGAACTGCATGCAGCCGTTTTCCAGGGTCGCATCTTCGAGCGCGAACCAGAACCCCACGCAAGACTCCGGCTCGGTATAGATGTAGGTCGAATCCTGGTGACAGACGACCTCGCCGCCGATATTGGGCGGTTTGAAGATATACATCGATTGCAGGATGACCGGATCATCGAGGCCGATAGCTTTGACGGCCGCAGCGAGCCCGGGGGTCCGCGAGAAGCTGTCGAACACGGCATCAAGATCGTGCATGGCGTGCCCCATCTTGTTCAGGCAGTGCTCTTTTTCCTGGCGCAGCTCACCGTGTTCGTCGAACGCGTCATCTTCGAGAAAGAAGCGAATTTTGTCGCCGGAATCGATGAAATAGCTATCGTCGAGCTGCGTCTGCTTGGTCGTCGAGAAGACACTGCGCACGGCGGATGGATCGAATTCGTCAACCAGCTCCAGTGCCCGTTGTCGCAAGCGGGCGCACTCTTCCTTCGCCACGAACCCCTTCAGCACGATGACACCAGCCTCGCGATACGCTGCGACCATGTCCTCGGTGAGACGGCCATTGGCCGGTGCGTCGAATATTGGGATCGAATTGCGGATGTCGGAATCCTGAGTCACGGAGCATTACCTTAGAGCAGGCAATCCGGTCAAACAAGGGAAGGATTCCGCTATACTCGTCGGTAACCGGATACTAGGCAAATCACTATCCGTTAATCACAACCTAACCTTTCCTTCGGGGGAAAAATAATGAAGAACCAAAGGGTTAAGGGTCTATTGTTCGCATCCATAGCCTCCGCGCTGGCAGTTTCGCCGGCCGCGGTCGCTCAGAATGGCGACGATGCCCTGATTGAAGAAATCATGGTCACCGCGACCAAGCGCGAGACGAGCATCTACGAGGTGCCCATCGCGATCAGTGCGTTTGAAGGCGACAAGCTCGCCGAGCAGGGCATCGTCGATATCGTGGATATCGGCAAGTTCGTACCAAACCTGAATATCACGCAGTTCTCCGCCGGCCACATTTCGTCGGCCAACCCGTTTATTCGTGGCATCGGACTGCAGGATCACCTGATCACGACGGATCCGGGCGTGAGCGTCTACGTGGACGGCGTCTACCTCGGTCGCCAGGTCGGCCAGAACTGGAACCTGACAAATATCGAGCGTGTCGAGGTACTGCGTGGCCCTCAGGGCACGCTGTACGGCCGTAACTCGATTGGTGGCGCGATCAATCTCATTACCAAGACTCCGGGATCACTTGAAGGCGTCAAGGTCGGCCTCGAGGTCGGTAGCCGCGGTCGGCTCAACGGCGACTTCTACGCCGATACGAATATCTCGGACAGCGTTGCCCTGGCGTTTACAGGCGGCTACAAGAGCCGCGACGGTGTCGGCGACTTCCTGAACCTTCCCAATGCCGGTATTGGAGTTGGCGAGACCAAGGAAGTATTTGGTCGTGCAGCGCTGCGCTACGCTCCGAATGACAACTTCTCGCTGGTCCTGGCGTACGACGCCAATAACGGCGAAGGCGGTCTTCGTCCCTACACGACTTTGATCGACGAATTGCCGAATGGCGCGGTCTATCAAGCGGGCTATCGCAATTCCGATCTCTCTGCTGATCCGTATGACAACAACACGGGACAGGCCAGCCAGACTATCGTCACCAACAAGGCCGAAGGCATTTCGCTGACAGCCGACTGGAACTGGAACGACGACCTTTCATCGAAAATCATCGCCAGCAGCCGTACCTCGGAATACAAGGCGGGTCTTGACGACGACAGCTTTGAAGACGACTTCCTGTCGTTCCCGGAGACCGGCGAGGCCAACCAGACGTCGCTGGAGTTCCAGTTGAGTGGGGACATGGGTGCACTCGACTTCGTATCGGGCCTCTACTACTTCGAGGAGGATGGCTTCAACAACCAGGACCCGACTGTCTTCCTGACGTTCCCGGGGACTTTCTTCTTGTCACAGGATGTCACGAGCATGGCAATCTACGCCAATCTCGGTTACGACATCTCGGATAAGTTCCGCTTGTCCGGCGGCCTGCGCTATACGCAGGACGAGAAGAGCGCTTTCACAGATGTGGGCAGTGGCCCTTATGATGACAGTCGCGACTTCGACGAGATCAGCTGGGAACTGGCCGCGAATTACTCGTTCGACAATGGTCTGACGGGCTATGCTACGGTCCAGACCGGCTACCAGTCCGGCCAATACCCGGCACGTCCATTCTGCCTGTTCGGCGATCCTGACCCTGACGACGATGACGATTGTTTCAAAGCCAGCGACAACATTACGGCGATGAACTTCGAGGTCGGCATCAAAGGCCAGATTACTGATCGTTTCCAGATGAGCGCGGCGATCTTCACGACGCAGTACGCTGACCTTCCCTACCAGGTCAGCACCACGTCGGGTGGCGGCTTCAGCACGGTCAACCTGATCGTCGATCAGACGTCGACGGGCTTCGAGTGGGAAAATACGTACTTCTTTACTGACAACTTCTCGTTCCAGGCTACGCTGGGCTACATCGATGTCAGTGTCGACGAGCAGCAGGGAGTGACGCCTGTTGCACCGCTGACGCCGGAATTGACCTGGTCATTGAGCCCCATGCTGGCAATTCCGTTGGCCGGCGGCGGCGAGGTGAGCATGCGACTCGACTACTCGTACCGCGACGATATGTATGGTGAGCCGAGTTCCGATCCGGGTCGTTTGACGGCGATCGCGAGTCGTTCGATTATGAACGTGGACATTGCCTATCACTCGCCAGACGGCACCTTCACAGCGGGCATCTACGGCCGCAATGTCTCGGATGAGCGCTACGATAACGCCAGGCTGAACACAGGGGATTACATCCTGCAGATCCTGAGCAACGATCCGAGCGAATTCGGACTGCGACTGGTCAAGAGCTTCTGAATTCCCTTTTCAGGAGTAACCAAGAGCCGGCTTTAAGCCGGCTCTTTTTTTGTACACGGATGTACTTATGCCGCGGAGCACATGGATGTGCGAGAGCGGCGTTGTGACACACCTCGGTGCTACAATACGCCACTGAGAGGGAACCATGACAATAATAAGATACTGTTTATTAAGCCTTTTTTTAGTTCTATCGATCGCCGCCTGCGGTCCTCGTGAACAAGCCTCTGAATCACCGAAACCGGCGGACGACGAGCGTATCGACCTGATCGTGAAAGGCGATCACATCGTCAGCATGGATCCATCCGGCACGCTCCTCGAAAACGGCGCTGTCGCGATCGATGAGGGCCTGATCATCGCGATCGGGACTGCGGCGGACATCGAAAGTGAGTACACAGCGGTCGAAGTACTCGATGGCGATAACAGGATCGTAATGCCGGGCCTCGTCAACGGCCATTCGCATGCCGCCATGACCCTGCTGCGCGGCGTTGCCGATGATCTCTCGCTCATGGACTGGCTGCAGAACTATATTTTTCCGGCCGAAGTGGAGTTTGTTGATGCCGAGTTCGTACGCATCGGCACCGAACTTGCGTGTTGGGAGATGATTCGTGGCGGTACGACGACATTCGTCGACATGTACTACTACCCCGACACGATAGCCGAGGTTGTCGACAGCTGCGGCATGCGCGCAATGATCTCCGCCACGGTCATTGATCAGCGGAGCCCGGATGCCGAGAACGCCGACGACTCCATCAGCAAGGGCGTTGGCTTCGTCAATCGCTGGTCCGGGAAGAACAGTCGAATCTCTCCGATCTTCGGCCCCCACGCAAACTACACATTGAACGCCGAGCAACTGGCGGCGACACGAGCTGCGGCGATGGAGCTTGGTGTCCCGATCAGCATCCACGTCTCGGAGTCACCGTTCGAACTGCAATATTCGCAGGATACGTACGGCATGCCGAGTATCGAATTGTACGAGTCGATCGGTTTCTTCGAAGGACCGACGATCGCGGCGCACGTGGTCTGGCCAACGAAGGAAGAGATTCCGATTCTCGCCGAGCGCAAGGTCGGTGTCATTCACAACCCGACATCTAACATGAAGATCGCTTCGGGAATCGCGCCGATTACGGAGATGCTCGCTGCGGGCGTGCGTGTCGGACTTGGCACTGACGGTGCCGCGAGTAATAACGATCTCGATATGTGGGAAGAGATGCGCCTGGCGTCACTGCTGCAAAAGGTTGACCGCATGGACCCGGAAGTCATCCCCGCCACGACCGTGTTGGGCATGGCGACCAGCGGCGGTGCGACGGCGATCGGACTTGGCGATTCGATCGGCTCTCTCGAAGTCGGCAAGCGCGCCGACCTGATCCAGGTTGCGTTTGAAGACGTACATCATATCCCGACGTACAACGTCGTCTCGCATCTCGTGTTCGTTAGTGATGAACAAGACGTTGCCTCCGTCGTTGTCGACGGCAAGGTCCTTATGAAGGAACGTGAGATGCTGACGATCGATACCGCCCGCGTACGTACAGAGGCGACGGCGCTGGCCGCGCAGATTCAGGCCGCGCTCAACGAAAGGAACCAGGCCAGGTAGACCAAGAGGGGACTCGTTATGGGCAGGAACATAGGTGCAGGTATTGCCGGCGTCGTCGTTGCCGGTTTGCTCGTCTGGGTCGTCGAGATGATCGGCCACTCGGCCAACCCGATGCCCGAAGGCCTCGACTACAACGACCGGGAGGCAATGCATGCATATATTACATCGCTGCCTGTCTGGGCACTGTTACCCGTCGTCGTGGCATGGATCGTCGGCACCTTCGGCGGCACTTTGGCTGCCTGTCGAATCGGTACGGCACCGGCCTATATCTTCGCGTTACTCGTCGGCGGATTCGTTCTGCTCGGCATCGGCCTCAATCTCGCCGCGTTCCCGCATCCCACCTGGATGGCGATCGCCGGCGTCATTGGCACCATTGCCGCCGCCTGGCTCGGTATGCTGCTGGGCGGCGCGAAGAAGGAAGCCGTATGACGGCTATCCAGGACCTGCTGCCGCATAACCACTGCTACGGCTGCGGCGCCGACAATGACCAGGGGATGCAGATCAAGAGTCATTGGCAGGGCGACGAGTGCGTCTGCCGATACACGCCAAGGCCTGAGCAGTGTGCGGGTCCGGAGCACTTCGTCTACGGCGGCACGATCGCGAGCCTGATCGACTGCCACAGCGTCGGCACCGCCCTGTCCAATTACTACCTGCAGGAAGGTAGAGAGATCGGTGCGGCACCAGAGATCTGGTGCGTTACCGGCCGGCTCACCGTGAACTACCTCGCGCCAACGCCGATTGATAAGGATGTCGAGCTGCGCGCCACTATCGAAGAGGTCGGTGAGAGAAAGACGCTCGTCAAGTGCCGGGTTTTCTCGGGCGATGTTCAGACCGCCGACGGTGAGGTCATCGCCGTGCGTGTCCCGGATTCGTGGAAGGCCTAGAGGAAGCTCTTGCCGTAGTCCATGGGCGGCAGGCCGAAGTGCTCGGCCAGGCTCTGCCCGATGTCCGCAAACGTCTCGCGCCGGCCGAGTGAGCCCGCCTTGATACCCGCGCCGTAGGCGAGCACCGGAATGTGTTCGCGTGTGTGATCAGTGCCTTCCCAGGTCGGGTCACAGCCGTGATCGGCACATAAGACCAGGAGATCGTCCTTCTGCATGAGGTCGAGGATTTCGGGCAGGCGTCCATCGAAGTACTCGAGCGCCGCCGCGTAACCTTCGACGTCGCGGCGGTGGCCGTACAGCATGTCGAAGTCGACGAAATTCGTGAAAATAATCGAGTTGTCACCAGCCGTGCGCACGGCCTCCAGCGTGGCATCGAACAGTGCGTCATTGCCGCTCGCCTTGACCTTTTGCGTGATGCCCTGGTGTGCATAGATATCGGCGATCTTGCCGATGCTGATGACGTCGCCACCGTTTTCCACGAGCTTGTCGAGTACAGTCGGTGCGTGCGGAGGCGTCGTCAGATCACGACGGTTCCCTGTGCGAACATAGGTATCCGGACCGTCGCCGACAAAAGGCCGCGCGATGATGCGGCCGATGTTGTACTCGTCGACGAGCTCGCGCGCGATGTCACAGAGCGCGTACAGGCGTTCGAGGCCAAACGCCTCTTCGTGGCAGGCAATCTGGAAGACACTATCTGCGGACGTATAGACGATGGGTTTGCCCGTACGCACATGCTCGTCACCGAGCTCCGCGATAATCGTCGTGCCCGAGGCGTGACAATTCCCGAGAACACCGGGCAGGTCCGCCCGTTCAATCAGTTTCTCAAGCAGCTCGGGCGGAAACGTGTCCGTCTTCCCGGTGAAATAGCCCCAGTCAAACAGAACCGGAACGCCGGCGATTTCCCAATGACCGCTCGGCGTGTCCTTGCCACTCGACAGCTCGGCCGCGTGTCCGTACGCGCCGATAATCTCGACGTTCGTGTCAACGCCTGCGGCAAACTCTCCCGTGCTCTCTTGTCCCGCGTGGAACAGTCCCAGCTTCGCGAGATTGGGTAGCTGCAACGGCCGCCCGGCCGCAGCCATCTGGCGGGCGATATTGCCCAGCGTGTCGGACCCGGTATCACCAAACGACTCGGCATCGGCGGTAGCACCGATACCAAACGAGTCGAGGACGAGAATAATTGCTCTAGCCATATTCCTGTTTACTCACTGCAGGGCGAAAAAGAACCCGGCCAGCGATGCGTTCAATAAGTTGACCAGTGTACCTCCAATGACCGCCTTTAGACCAAGTCTCGCGATATCGTGGCGCCGTGTCGGTGCTATGGCCCCGAGTCCGCCCAGGAGAATCGCGATCGACGCGAGGTTGGAGAACCCGCACAGCGCGAACGTGACAACGAGCTGCGTGTACGGCGAGAGTGTTTCCTTGATATCGACGAAGCTGACATACGCGTAAAACTCATTGATCACCAGCTTCTGACCGATAAGGCTGCCCGCCTGCGCGGCTTCAGCCCACGGCACACCGAGCAGGAACGCCAATGGCGCAAACAGCTTGCCGAGCACCCACTGTACGGTCAGGTCCTCGATCCCAACCAGTTCGCCACCAACACCGAGCAGGCCGTTGATCAGGTAGATCAGGCCGACGAACGCCACGAGCATCGCGCCAACGCTGAGCGCGACGTTCATTCCAATCATCGCGCCATTGCCGATCGCCTCGAAGATGTTGACCGGTTGGTCTTCTTCCTCGACCTCTTCCGGCTCGGGCATCTCATCATGAGACTCGGTTTCGGGCATCAGGATCTTCGCCATCATGAGACCGCCGGGGGCAGCCATGAAACTCGCCGTAATCAGGTACTTGAGTTCCACGCCCATTTGCGCGTAGCCCATCATGACGGCGCCAGCGATAGTCGCGCAGCCTCCTGTCATCACGGCGAAGAGCTCAGACTGTGTCATGCCTTTCAGGTAAGGACGAACGACGAGCGGGGCGTCGGTGTGGCCGACAAAGATATTCGAGACGGCGGAGACGGACTCCGCGTGACTCGTCCCGAGCAGTTTGTGCAGCCAGCCGCCAAAGGTACCGACGACGCGCTGCATGATGCCGAGGTAATACAGGACGGACATCAGCGCCGCGAAGAACACGATAACCGGCAGAACGCCGAAGGCAATCGTGAAGCCAAGCGACGACTCGATCTGTGTGCCGAAAACAAACTCGATGCCGTGCTTGCCTTGATTGATGACGAACTGCACTCCACGCACGACCTTGTCGAGGATGCGACCACCTGCCGGGACGTAGAGTACGAACGCCGCAATCGCCGTTTGCAACGCAAATGCGATGGCAATGGTTCGCAGGTTAATCGCCTTGCGGTTCGACGAGATAATCGCCGCCAGAACGAAGATCGTCGCTATTCCGACCAGGCTCATCAACAATTGCATTCAGCTACTCCAGTTCGAGGAAGCGGTCGCCGTCGCGATCGTCTTCCTCGTAACGCTCGCCGGTATCCCGCCATCCACGCCGCAGGTAGAAGGCGAAGGCTGGCGACTTTGGATCGGTCCGTAAACGTACTGGGCCTGGCGTCTGATCGCGCAGATGCTGCACAGCGGCCTGAAGCAAATCGTTGCCGATACCGAACCCGGACCTGTCGGGCAGTACGAACAGCGCATTAATCTCGCGAGTGGCAATTGTAGCAAGCGAGAATCCAACGACATCTTCGCCGGCAACCGCGCACCAGCCCGCGAGCTCGCCGGATTCGAGTTGCTCTGCGACCCATTCGCGCGTAATGCCGATTGCGCGGAGCTCGTCGTCATTCATGTGATTGTCAATCACCGATGTTCGGACACGGAATATCGCTTCCATGTCGTCCACGACCATCGGCCGAAGTGAGTGACTCGCCAGGCGATGGCCAAAGTATGAGTCGATACCCCCGAGCTCGGGACCGACCGGAATAAAACGCCAGTCCAATGCCGCACAGGCCTCCCGGTCCCACGGGCCGTCGCCGTAGTAGGTGATCGAGTCAAATTGTTGTCCTAACCTGGACAGCGCGATCTCCATGATGGCCGTTCGCTCGTGATGATCATTCGCCGTTGCGAGCGGGAAATTCGAGTAGTCGAGCCCGGCCGACTGAAGCTTGAACTCGGCGCTTTCACGCCAGCCGCCAGTCGCGATGGCGACCGCATGTGCCGCTGACTCACGCAGCGCACGCAAAAGATTGCTGGCACCCGGTATCTCGACGAAGGGCCCGTTGTGCTCAACATGGCTGCGCAACGCATTAACGAAATGCTCTTTGATCTCACGTTGAGCGTCTTTCTCTGCCTCGATCGCGTTGTCTTGAAGGATCTGCGCAAAGATCCCCGCATCGGTCACATAGTCGTAGGCATGTATCGACGGCCGCAGCTGCACATCACCAAGCACCTGCCTGACTGCCTCCCGATACAGGGCGTCATCGACTGCTGCCGACTCCAGCAGGGTTCCATCGATGTCGAAAATTACTGCGTGCACGTCATTCGTTCTGCAGGCCCGCGTTTCTCAGTTCCGCGACCTTCTCATCCACGTCGTCAACCTCAAAGTAGATCGTAACACCGTGCGAACGGATTTCGCCCTCGACGGCGTGAATGGATAACGTTGATCCTGATGGCGACTCGAAGCGTGCATACCGCGGCGGACTATCGACGATCTGGGTCAGTCCCAGCGCTTTGTAAAACGCGACCGACGCATCGTAGTCAATACAGGGCAGTGTTACCTGGTTGAGTTCCATACCAGTTCCTCAAAAAACAAAAGGCCCGACGAACGGGCCTTTTGCGCTATGAATTTCATGCCGTCAGTGGTGTACAGGCTCCTGCGGTTCAAAGGTGCTTTCACCGTAATACTCGGTACGCGTGTCCTCGATGTAGGTGCCTTCGAGCGACATGAGCCAGATCAACACCAGGATCGCCACGGGCGGGCCCAGGATTGCAATCTTGAGCGCCAGGCGCTCCCAGCCCATGTGCATAAATATCAGTACGATACCGCTTGCCTTGAGTAGCATGAACGACAGGATCAGAAAGGTCCGCAGTCCCCCGTCATTCATAAAGTCCGTCGCGTAAGACATGCCGCTGAGCACGAATAATGCGATCCACATGATCCAGTAGATTTTCAGTGGATGTTGTTGTCCTTCTTCGGCCATACCCAGAGCTCCTGCCGCTTACCAGAGGTAAAAGAATGCGAAAATGAATACCCACACGAGATCGACGAAATGCCAGTAAAGGCCGGTGATTTCGACGATCTCATAGCCATGTTTCTCGTAATAGCCGTTTCTTACGCGGAACGCGATGACCAGCAAATAGATCACACCCGCAGATACGTGCATTCCATGGAATCCCGTGATCATGAAGAACGCCGAGCCAAACTGCGCTGCACCGAACGGGTTCTCCCAGGGCCGGACACCTTCGGCAATAAGTTTCGACCACTCAAACGCCTGCATGCCGACAAAGGACGCACCGAGCAGCGCCGTAGCCAGCATGAGCCAGAACGTCTTGTTGCGATCCTTGCGATACCCCATGTTCACGGCGAGGGCCATCGTGCCGGACGAGGTAATCAGGATGAACGTCATGATCGCGATCAATAACAGCGGCACGTTGATCCCGAATGCCTGCAGTGCGAACACTTCCGAAGGATTCGGCCACGGGTCTGTTGTCGCCGTTCGGACCGACATGTAGCCGACCAGGAAGCAGCTGAAGATAAACGTATCCGAAAGCAGGAAGATCCACATCATGGCCTTGCCCCACGGCACGCCAAAGACCTGCTTGTCCCGCGACCAGTCTTCTACAAGACCTTTCTTTCCGGGCGCCTCTGCGCCGCCATCCAGTACCGCTTCAGACATATGGACCTCTTGGGTCAAAAATTAAGTCGACAACAGCAATCCAAACAAAACCAGCCAGACCAGCAACAGGAAGTGCCAGTAGATCGTGCACAGCTCAATGCTGCGCCGAATCGCGCCACCTTCCGCCGTGCCGAGCAGGACGCGCGTCGTCGCCCGCGCCCACACGTAAAGACCGCCCAGAATATGGACGGCGTGAGCACCGGTCAGGAAAAAGAAAAATGCGTTTGACGGATTGACCGTCACGAACTGTCCGTCGGCCCGCAGTTGTTGCCACGCTATGAATTGTCCTGCAACAAATGCGGTTGTCAGTATGCCGGTCGCAATGAGGCCGGGTTTCAGCCTGGAGGCCTGGCCCTTTACCGCGCCATTGCGTGTCCACTGCAGCGCAACACTTGCAAGGATCAACATAGCCGTGTTGGTCCAGAGTAATTGCGGCTCGGTCATCGGGACCCAGTCACCAAGCTCCATGCGCAGGGCGTAGGCACTCAGGATCAATGCAAAGAACGACGTGACCACCGCCAGCAGTGTCATCAAGGCGATCAGCCGGGTATTGCTGGCGTCGCCCAATGGGCCATGGTGTGCGGTCTCGCCAACCTCGTCGGCAACCCAGGGTTGTGTGTTGAACGACTGCTTCAGCAACCACCCGAGCAGGGTGGCCAGCATGATCGCGAGTGTGATCAGGCCAATTTCCACTAGTGCTCACCACCATGATCGCGGCCCGCCGGCGCCTTGTCGGCCGGCACGTTCTGCGGGATGAAGTCTTCCTCATAGCCTGGAACGCTGTAGTCGTAAGCCCAGCGATGGCACTCGGGTAACTCGTGGCCCCAGTTGCCGTGCTTCGGCGGGTGATCCGGCGTCTGCCACTCGAGCGTCGTCGCATCCCACGGGTTCGGGTCCGATTTCGGACCACGCGTCAGGCTCCAGATAATGTTCGTGAAGAACAGTAGCTGCGACGCAGCAACAAACAGTGCAGACATCGTGATCCACGCATTCAGGTCCTGTGCCGATGCTGGCATGAACTCGGTGTTACCCATCGAGAAGTAGCGTCTTGGGACACCCTGGAATCCCAGGTAGTGCATGGGCAGGTAGATCGAATACGTGCCCAGGAACGTCATCCAGAAGTGCCACTTGCCGAGCGTTTCGTTGTACATCCGGCCCGAAATCTTCGGCCACCAGTGATAAATGGCGCCGAACACGACGAGTACCGGCGACACGCCCATCACCATATGGAAATGCGCGACCACGAAATAAGTGTCGGAGAGCGGCAGGTCGATCGTGACGTTGCCGAGGAACAGACCGGTCAGACCGCCATGAATGAACGTAAAGACGAAGCCGATCGAGAATAGCATTGGCACCCGGAGGTGGATGTTGCCCTCCCACAGGGTCAGCACCCAGTTGTAGACCTTGAGCGCCGTGGGCACCGCAATGATCAGCGTCGTCGTCGCGAAGAAGAACCCGAAGTACGGGTTCATTCCGGAGACGTACATGTGGTGAGCCCACACGATGAAACTCAGTCCGCCGATCGCAATGATGGCCCAGACCATCATCCGGTAGCCAAAGATGTTCTTGCGCGCGTGTGTGGACAACAAATCGGACACGATACCGAAGGCCGGCAGCGCCACGATGTAGACCTCGGGATGACCGAAGAACCAGAACAGGTGCTGGAACAGGATCGGGCTGCCGCCCGTGTAACCCGGGTCCGCGCCCATTGACGAGATCGCCGGCATGAAGAAACTGGTCATGAGTGTCTTGTCGAAGATCATCATGATCGCGCTGACCAGCAGCGCCGGGAACGCCAGCAGGCCGAGAATCGTCGCAATAAAGATGCCCCAGACCGAGAGCGGCATGCGCATCAGGGTCATGCCCTTGCAGCGCGCCTGCAGGACTGTCGTGACGTAATTCAGGCCACCCATCGTAAATGCCACGATGAACACACCCAGCGACGCAAGCATCAACAGGATGCCCCAGTCGGTTCCCGGTGTGCCCTGCATAATTGCCTGTGGTGGATAAAGCGTCCAGCCGGCGCCTGTGGATCCACCCGGCACGAAGAAGCTGATGAGAAGAATGATGACCGATAGCAGGTAGACCCAGTAACTGACCATATTCAGGAACGGGAACACCATGTCACGGGAACCGCACATGAGCGGAATCAGGTAATTACCAAAACCACCCAGGAACAACGCGGTTAACAGGTAGATCACCATGATCATGCCGTGCATGGTGACGAACTGGTAATAGTTCTCAGGGTTAATGAAGGAGAACTGATCGGGGAAGCCGAGTTGCAGGCGCATCATCGCCGACAGGCCGAGTGCGATCAGGCCTACAAAGACCGCGGTGATGCCGTACTGGATGGCAATAACCTTGTGATCCTGACTCCAGATGTACTTTGTAATAAACGTTTGCGGATCGTGATGCTCCTGTTCGTGATCACGATCCGCGATTGCAACGTAAGACATAAACCCGACCTTATAGCGTGTTGATGTAGGCGACGAGGTCTTTCATGACCTGTTCGTCGAACAGTGACTGACCCATCAGCCCCATCTGGAAACCGTAGAAATCCTGCGGGTGCGACCCGCGCACGTCATTCCTGAAATTGACCAGCTGACGCTCGAGGTACCAGTCCGACATGCCGGCCAGTCGCGGCGCGTTGAGTGCCTGGACGCCCATGCCATCTTTGCCATGGCAGTAAGCACAAACCCGGTATTCCCTGGCACCGGCGCTGACGTCACCCTCGACCGAAGCGGCCGGCGGGTTGTCAGGGAACGTACGAATGTGGGCGACAACATTGTCGACAGCCTGTTCGTCACCAAGTGTCGCGACCATGCCGATCATCTGTTGACCGAACGTGTCGCCCTGGTGCGTACCACGCAGGCCGTTCTTGTAATTCATGATCTGGCGCTTCAGGTACCAACGGCCCTGGCCGGCAATCTTCGGCGCGTTCATGGCGACGATGCCTTCACCCTGTTGGCCATGGCAGGCTGCGCACACTCCGTACTGCGCTGCTCCAATTGCAGCATCTCCCGGGGGCCGGCTATTGAGTGCGCTGTACGTTGACTGGCTCGCGAGCCAGGCGTCGTAATTTTCCTGGCTGTCGACGATAACGGCGCCACGCATTGTGTGATGGCCGACGCCACACAGTTCTTCGCAAAGTACTTCGAAACGACCTTCTTTGGTAGGCGTCAGCCAGAGGAATGTATTCATTCCCGGTACCAGGTCCATCTTGACCCGGAACTGGGCCACCGCGAAGTCGTGCAGCACATCCTTCGAGCGCAGCAGGAATTTGACCGGCCTGTCTACAGGTACATGGATTTCAGCGTTGTAGATAAGGACATCGTCCTGGCCGTTGGGATCGTCAGGGTCCATGCCGAACGGGTTGTCGTTGCTGATGCGTTCCGCATCGACCTCGCCAAGCTTCCCATCATCACCTGGCAGACGGTACGTCCAGTGCCACTGCTGACCGACAGCCTCGACGACGTGCGCCTCTTCGGGAACATCGACAAACTTGGCCCAGACAAACAGGCCTGGTGTCAGCATGGCGGCTACGCCAATCGCTGTCAGCACGGTCAGCCAGGTCTCGAGCTTCTTGTTCTCGGGCTCGTAGGTGGAACGAGCACCTTTCTTGTGGCGAAACTTGATGACGCAGTACGCCATAAAGAGGTTGACCGCCACAAAGACGAATCCTGTGACGTAGAGAGTAATGTCGACTGTGAAGTCCACCATTCCCCAGTTGGAAGCCAACTCGGTAAATGTCCAGGGACTTAGGACGTGAAACAGGAGCGAGCCAACGACGAGCAGTATCAGGACTACAGCTAAAGGCATACGACGAACGTCCCCCTAATCTTCTTATGTTTTTCTTCTTTCCCCTTTCATCAACATACTGGAATAAGTAGGTATTTTCCACTATACGCCGGCATCAGAGACCGATATCGCGCTTGACTTTTTCCTCTGCTTTCTTGAGGTCTGACTGGAGTTTGTCGAGCTCCTCCTGCAACGGCCCGGTCAGCATCGCAGTCTCGGCGTTCAGATCGATCGTCGGGACGGCTGCGACGAAATTCACCGGTGTCGGCGAGACAGGCTCGTCCGGCACCTGCCAGTTTACGATCACAATAACAGCGATGGCCGCGGCCACACCTGTCAGCGTGCTGGCCCACCAGAACAGCGGCGGTTTGGCTGCACGCGGCATCTGTTCCATGGGCTCCACAGCTCGCAAGGAAGCATTGATGCGCTGCTCGAGTTCGTCGGAGACGGTAACGTCAATTTGCTCTGCATCAGTTCGTAATTGTTTTGCCAGTTTATCCATAGGCTTCACTTTGGTCCGCGGCGCTGTTCATTTGTGTTTCGAGCGCGCGCCGCCCTCTCATTAAGTTGACTTTGGTCCAGGAGACGGACCGGTCCAGGGTTGTCGAAATGTCATTCACGGACATGTCTTCAGCGTAGCGCAGCCACATGGCTGTGAACACCTCGTCAGTCAGCGTGCGTCGCGCACTGACCCACAGATTCTCTGTTTCCGAATCGGCGATACATTGCTGCAAGGGGTCATTTTCCTCGTCACGCAGTTCGCCGACCTCCATCACGTCCGGGCCACGCAGTTTCGCCGCGTTGCGAATCGCAATGCGATAGAGCCAGGTACTGAAACGCCAGCGTGAATCGTAAGAGTGGATGTAGCGGAACGCGGCTATAAGCGTGTCCTGCAACGCATCCTCGGCATCGGCAAAACTCGCGCAGCGCGTCAGCAGGAAACGCAGGAGGCGTTCCCTGTAGAGCTCGGCGAGGTCGCAGAATGCCTCCGCGGACCCCGCTTTCGCAGCAACAATCAGTTTGGATTCATCAGTCACGAATTGTCAGTCACGAATTGTCTATCACTAATGGTCAGTCACTAATGGTTCTGACAACCAGTTCCGGATCGATCGCAACCGAGATGCTGAGGCTGTTGCCCTTGGCTTCGACTTTCGTACCCTGCAGCATGGCGACGGCCTCGGCATCCATGTCGTCATTGAAAGCCATGAGGCTGATCAGTCCACGTACTACGCTGGCGAGCGACTCGGCCATTTCGGGTTCGCTCGTGATCAGCTTGGCCTCGAGCGCCAGCTTGTTGGCGGCGGCGGCCATCAGGAACGCGACCTGCTCGGTGTTTCGCAGGATATTCGAGTCCCAATCGCTGTCTCCATCATCACCGAATGCCGTCGAATTCATACCGGCCTGCAGCATCGTCTTCTCGGCGGTGAGCACCAGCAATGCGCCGTTGTGGCCGTTTCTTCCGGCGATCCTGCCTTTATTGGCAAGCATCGCTTTCATCTGTTCTTCGCTGCCCGTGATCAGGATCTTGTTCTTGAGGGCGAGGCTGATCCATGACTCTTCTTCGAGTGAATCGATTTGAATCTCGACATTGCTGTCCGCGTAGTCGATGCTTTCGCCCTCCTCCGTCCCCTCGAAGTGGTAGTAAGCCTTCCCAGAGTATTTCAACGGATTCAAGTCACCTTCTGCGGCGATCAGGGTCATGATCTTGTCCTTCGTGTCCTGGCTGATGTTGCCTTCAAACAGGATGACAGGCCCTTCGCCCTCGAGTGCAAAGGCGGTCAGGCTGTCCAGTTCCCTGTCCAGGTCGACACCTGATTCGTCTTTGACTTCGGCGAATGCCTCATCCTGCAACCAGGCATAGACGCTCTGGCCCGGCCCATCGTCTCGCATCTGTGCAAGGTCAATGTGGAAGTACCAAACCGCCGAGCCCGGAACATCCGCAGCCTTTGCCGCAGCGATGCCCGGCGCGACCAGGAGCAGCACAATAATCAGAATCTTCAAATAACGCATTGACACACCCTCAATTCAAGTTCTTATAGGCTTATAGGGGCCGTCAGCGTAATTGGTTACAGCGAGTAGCCAATTTTTTCGGCCACTCGCTGCTGTGTCACTTCTTGCTGGTCAGCCAGCTCACGCCAAACGTCAGCACCAGGCCGACCGTGAAGCCCGGAATCGCCTCGTACAGGCCATAAAAGTCCGCTTTGAAGTAGACCAGCCAGACAACGCTCGCGATGAAGCCGCCAGACATTCCGCACAGCACGCCAAGCCACGTTATTCGCTTGTAATAGAGGATGCCGAGGATGGCCGGGCCGAATGCCGATCCCAGGCCTGACCATGATGCCAGGACGAAGTGGAAGATGACGCGCGGCTCCTGCACCCCGAGTACGACGGCAATGATGCCAATGACAACCGTGAACACCTTGCCGATATTGGCCAGGCGCTCATCGGACTCGTCGCTGCCCATGATCTTCTGGTAGGTATCGCGCACGACCGCCGACGATGCCAGCAGTAACAGGGAGTCGACCGTGGACATGATCGCCGACAGGACGACGACCAGTAGCATACCCGAGATAATCGGCGGGAACAGGTTGCTCGAGATGACCGGAAAGATCGTCTCGGGATCGTCGAGGCCCGGGTACAGGGCACGACCGGCAACGCCGACAGTCACTGCGCCGACGAGGAAAATTAGCAATACGCCGACGGACATGATCCGGGCCTTCTTCAACTCAGCATCATCGCGTGCCGACATATAACGAATCAGCAACTGGGGCACCCCGAGAAACGGTAGCCCGATAGCCATGAGGCTCGCGATTCCGATTAGTACAGGTCCATTCGAAATAGCAAACATATCGAGCAGAGCCGGATCTTGCTGCTCGAGCGAGAGCACCACTTCACCCCAGCCGCCCGATGCGATGATCGCTGCGGCGGGCACCGCAATCAGGCCCAACAACATCAGCACACCTTGCACGACATCGGTGTATGAAACCGCCTTGTAACCGCCCACAAAGGTATATGCAATGATGAAGATCGAGCCGACGATGACGCCGGTCTCGTAGTTCATGCCGAGAAAACTCGAGAAGGCCTTGCCGGTCGCAACCATCTGAGCTGTCACGTAGGTAGTAACCATGACCACGATGATCAGTACTGCTACAAGACGGATCAGGTGCCACTTGTCGGCAAATTTCGCCACCAGCACGTCCGGCACCGTAATGGCCTCCGTCTCATCACTTAGCGCTTTCAATCGCCTCGAAACCAGCCACCAGGATGCGGCAATTCCAATAATCTCACCGACGACGATCCAGTAAGCCTGTACGCCCACAAGATAGCCCATGCCCGACAGGCCCAGCAGCAGCCAGCCGCTTTCGCCGGTGGCGTTCGTGCTGAAGGCCACGACCCAGTACGGCAGCTTCTTGCCAGCCAGGTAGAAACCCGAAAGCGTGTGCGTCTCGCGGCGGCTCCAGACTGCGAGCGCAGCGAGGATGCCGAGATAAACAATGAGAACGGCGACTGTCGTGTTCATTGGAGACCTGCCTGCTCCGAGAATGAGCCTATCGGTGAGCCGGGCGGTACCGGCGTAGGGACCAGGGTTTCGATTGCCGCGGGATCATCCTGCAAGCGAGCGATTTCGTGCCGCGCGAATGCGTAATGCGCGCGCATTGCGGGGTCGCCGCGCGGTGATTGCTTGTCTAACCATTTGTCGAGTTCCTGCACTGCGGCGAGTGACAGCGCACGGACCTGCATATCCGCATTCGGATCGAACGCGAGACCGAGTAAACCGTACAATACCTGCATGCTGGTCTGACGCTGAATATTGGCCGCGACATTTCCTTTTGCGGCGTCCGCGTACCAGCTCGCGTCAAGCAGCCCGCCCGTAATCGCTGTAAACCCTGGCGCGCCCGAGCGCTCCAGCCGCGCCGCTCGCGCCGGATCGAGCAACACCCGCAACGTCAGAGCGACAGCACTCCGAGCAGGGGCAAGGCTGTCGAAGTTGATGCCCGTCGCCCCGGTAAACGTCTCGCGTGTCTTGGGGTTGTTCGGGACGCGTGGCGGGATCGCGTCCGCGAGGCCCTGGGGCAGTTTCAAGATGGCCGGATCGATCGTCGCCAGCAGTGCATCTATCGCCTGCTGCTGCCTGGCGACGGAAACCGGGCGCGCATCGGCCTGCGCGTCACCCCGAATACGGTAGTTGAAGAACTGGCCACCTATGAGTTTGCCGACTGCCTGGATCTGGAATCGGTGAAACAGGTAGATCGGCACCAACGCTTCTTCGATACTCGCCAGCGGCCGACCGATACGAATGACTCGCTCCGAGAATCGCTGCAATGCGATTTCGCGGACACGCAGCAGGTGTTCGAGTTCGGTGATGGCGTCTGCACCATTATCCCAGAGGTTGCCATCGGGATGAGACGTCGATGGCGAACGCGAATCGTCATCCGCAACGTACTTGAGTCCCATTGCCAACGTGCTGTCCACAATATCGGCACGCGCTTTCGCTCGATCCGTGCCCTCCGGGAAATCCTGGTAGGCGTACAAGACCGTTCGTTTGTCCCATTCGCCGATGCCGACGTCATACGCGTCGGACAGGTCGAGCTCGCCATCAGCATCAATGCGGACCAACGGGAACGGGTAATCCATGACGGATGCGCGATCCTGCGTGCTTGCCGCAAAGTTATGTGCGAAGCCCAGCGTGTGCCCAACTTCGTGCGCCGACAACTGGCGAATCCGTGCCAGTGCCATCTCGAGCATCTCGGGCGGCACGGACTCATCCTCGTAGGGAGCAAGCAGCCCCTCGGCGATCAGGTAGTCCTGGCGCACACGCAGGGATCCGAGCGACACGTGCCCCTTCAGGATCTCCCCTGTCCGCGGATCAAGAATCGATGAGCCATAGGACCAGCCGCGGGTCGAGCGGTGCACCCACTGGATAACGTTGTACCGTACGTCCATCGGATCGATGCCCTCGGGCAACATCTCCACACGGTACGCGTCCTTGTAGCCTGCGGCCTCGAACGCCTGCGCCCACCAACGCGCTCCGTCGAGCAACGCCGACCGGACGGGCTCCGGCGCGCCACGGTCCAGGTAGTAAATGATCGGCTCGACCGCCTCGCTGACTTCGGCCGAGGGGTCGGCCTTTTTCAAACGATGCCGCCGGCCGAAATCGAGCAGCATCGAGTCGCCGATGGGCGTCGCGTAGTCGGCGAAACCCACCCCGCCGTAGCCGAGACCGATCATGCCGCTGCGCGGGTCAAACGGCAGCGGCTCGTAATCATCGTCGGGCAGGCGGATGAATGAGTGATGCACGTGCACCGAGAGCGAGGTCCAGTCCGGGATGACGGTCGGCAAATACTCACCGGTCGCCTCGCCAACAAATGTCACGACAGCTTCGACCTCGGTGTTGTCGGGGAAGGCCTTCGTACGTCGCAGGTCGATAGCCGAGCGCGAATCGTCGACCTGGAAACTGCCCTCGTCCATGTCGGCCAGGCGCGCGGCAACGCCGTGTGCATCGCGTATGAAGAAAGCCGTAGCATCGACAATCGTTGAATCGTCGGCCTCATCAATATCGGTAAAGCCCCAGATAATCGACCGCGCGAACGATTCGTCGATGGCCTGGCGCTCATCCGAATTGTCACTGACGGCGCGATACCTCAGGTTGTCCTCGACGAGCAGGATCTTCGGCCCGCTCCGCAGGAATCGGACGACCTTGGTATCGCCAAGCTGGCCCCGATCGAGTCCAATGTCATTCGACCCAATGCCTCGTGGCAACGAAGACTGGTACAGAAACGGTGTGTCCAGTTCCTCAACACGCATCAGCATCCGTCCGGTCGCCTCGTCCCACCAGATGTCCACAAAACCCGCGAACGAATCGTACTGGTCGAGGTCGAGTGGGCTCGGCTCGGTAGCGTGGCTACCGGCCGCTAACAGCAGGCAAAGCACGATTGACGAAATCGAATATCGCTTTGGCATTACTTCTCCTCAGGGTCTGACAGATAGCGCGTCGTCGGAGGCAAGATACAGGGCTACCTTGCCGTCGAGCTTCCCTGTCATCAATTCAGATGTCGCGCGTGATACGGCCAGCGATTATTCCCGAAATCAGAATGACAATGCCGGCGCCGAGCAGGTACTCGGGATAGGAACGCGTAATGCCGCAGTAGTAGATGCCGGCAATAATGACACCCTGAAAAATATTCATGAAGATACTGTCGCGCACGACGGCTTTTGGAAATCGCAGCCGCGAAATCATGAGCAGCGCCAACACGAACATGAGTATCGGCATGTACAGGTGCAACGGCAGCGATGCGGCGATATCGGGCTGGTGAATCAGCACGAGCACGACAGCCGATATCAAACCGCCGCCCGCCGCCGTGATCGGAATACCCGTGAACCACCCGGTGCTGGGCGTCTCACTGTAGAGATTGAACCTGGCCAGGCGCATGGCGCCCGCCAATGTGAACACGCCAACGGCAGCCAGCAGCACCCAGAACTGCCCGGACTCGTACTCAATGCCACCGACCTGCAAACCGGCATTCAGCATCAGAACGGCGGGAGCAACACCAAAGGACACGAGGTCCGCCATCGAGTCGAACTCGGCGCCGAAATCGGACGTTGCCTTCAGGAGTCGCGCCGAGACACCATCCAGAACGTCCAGAAGACCGCACCACACGATGATCCAGGCGGCAAGTTCGAGCTCGCCGAGCTGGGTGGTAATGATCGATCCCACACCAAGCAGCAGGCTCAGCGCGGTGAATGCATTCGGTACGGTATAGCGAAGACGAATCAAGAGCTTTGCAAACCTCTTTTTGTTAGTTGGTCCATTCTGCATCCGGCGGCGTCGATTATCCACCGCCACGAGGGCCTGGCGTCAGCCGCCCCACCAGTTCATACCGCGGACATTGGCACCGGAGCCTGTGATCCCGATGGGCCCACGCGGCAGCGTCAGTTGTAATAGCGTGCCGTTGCGCTCGATCTCGATGACGACATCCTCGCCCGGGTCGCCCTCCATCGAGCTCTTGCGCAAGTCATTGACGCTGAACACGCGCTCGCCGGCATAGCGGACGAGTTGATCGCCTGGCTCGAGCCCGATGTCGCTTCCCGGGGATCCCCCGAGGACCTGCGTAATCCTGACCGCGGTCGGCTGGCCCTGCACCTCCAGGTAGCGTGCATAGGCATCGTCACCCATCTCCGAGCGCATGATCACCTGGGGATCATAGTCGCTGGAGTACAAACCGATTTCCTCGCCATTGCGCTGTGCCTCCCAGACGAATTGCAGGGCCTTGTAGGCAGCCTCAGACTCCTGCTGCAGAATTCGGCGAGCCTCGTCCTCCGAAAAGCCGCCTTCGACCATGCGACTGACACGCCGTTCCTGGTAGCGGCGCATCCAGTCGACGTCGTTACTGGTAGAACTCGACTCTGTGCGCGCGGCCCTCTCCGCTTCCGCACGCGCCTTTAGTTCGGCGACGGCACTCTCGTCCCCACCTTCCAGGCGTTCGATGCCTTCGAACAGTATCGCGATGCTGTCTTCGAGCGCGATTCGCGCGTCTCGTTCTTCGGCGACTATTCGCTCGAGACGTTCCAGCCGGTCTTCCGGACTGGCATTTTCGCCGAGAACCGCGCTTGACGGATTGCTCTCCATGCGTCCAGCCTGGTCCCCCGCAGTCCAGGCACCAACCGCAAATCCGGCCAGCAGGCTCACAACAACAACGACGGCGATCTTGTTCATGGCTGATGCCTCCTGGTTACTCCGCCACCTCGGCCGCAACGACCTGCGCCGGGCAATTGCTGCCTTCCGAATAAGGCCCCAGACCGGTATTAACGCTCGCGACCTGCCCAGGTGCGACCCGACCATTGATATTGAAGCGCGGCTGTTGCTGGCGGCCGGATGCATCCGTATACGCGACGACGACGGCGACGCCGGAAATTGCGACCGTCGTGTCGTTCCTGATCGAGACAACCAGGTTGCCGTACCCATCTGCCGAACAACCGCTTGGAATGTACGCACCGGGATTGGTCGGCAATTCAAGTTCCACTAGCCTGGCCATCGCCGCCTGCCCGATCTCGCCGCCCGACTTGGCGACGATCTTGAAATTCTCGATTGCCGTGGCGTTATCGCCATTGTCGTAAGCGATATCACCCAGCGCATAATATGCCGGTGCCGTCGGCAGCAAGTCGAGACTGTCCTCGAGGTCGCTGACAGCTCCGCCCGACTGCCCCAGCTTTTTGCGCGCGAGCCCCCGCTGCAGGTAGTAATAGAAGAAATCGTGACGCCGCTCGATTGCGCGATCGTAGTTTGTTGCGGCCCAGTCATAGTTCTCCTGGAGGTATCGAATGTCGCCGCGCAGGGCATGAAAATTCGCTTCACCGGGGAATAGATCGAGTGCCTGGCTCGCCTTCGCCAGGGCCTCGTCGATATTCTCGTCAGCCAGCGCCTTGCGGCCCTCGTCGTAGGCATCGTAGGCGGGCTTCAGGTCGCGCGTCTTCTTCATCGCCGCCTGGTACTCGCGTTCTCCGCGCATGCCGCCTTGCGGCAGCGATTTCGCCGTTTCGATATTCGCCTGGACCCGCTCCCGCGACGGCGGGTGGCTGGCGAACAGCCCGCTAAGCCAATCGGGATCGCGACCTTCGCTGAGGCGCACGAACGTCTCCTGCAGATCGACAGCGCCTTGCGGGTCATAGCCTGCCGCGGACATGTATTTCATGCCGTATTCGTCGGACTCGAGTTCGGCGCTGCGCCCATACTTTGCAAGGCTCACCTGCGCGAGCACGCTGGCGCCACCCGCGATCATGTTGCCGTAGTCACTGTCACTCGCGACCACCATCGTGCCCATGACGCCAACCTGCATAAGGGTTGCCATCGACTGCTGCTTGGCAGAATGACGCGCCGCCGCGTGCACGGCTTCGTGCCCGAGCACGGCAGCAAGCTCAGCCTCGGATTCCAGCTCGGTGAGCAGGCCGCGATTGATCGCGATTTTGCCACCGGGCAACGCCCAGGCGTTGGGAACGGAATTATTCAGGACGACAAATTCATACGGCAGATCGACATCGCTCTGGGCTGCAACCTTTTCGCCGACCTGCTGCACATAAGCGGTCAGTTCCGGATCGATATCGTACTCGCCGCCCTGCGATTGCTGCATGGGCGCATAGTTCTTTTCACCGAGCTCGATCTCCTGGGCCGTGCTCATGAAGACCATCTCCCGCTTACCAGTCACTGGATTAACGGAACAACCTGCCAGCGCCACGAAGATTAGCAGCAGGAATACAGTTGCCTTGCGCATTACATTACCTCCGAAAATCGACCTTCAAGTATACCGCGTAAGTGGTTTTCCCAATGGCGTTGTCACGCCGCGACGACCAAACTGGGGACCATGGATACGGACGCGCGCGAACTGATGACGGAGTTGCGGGAAGATCACCGCAACATGGCCATAGTACTGGACTTGCTGGACGGTCTTGTCGAGCAGATGGAGGCCGGTAAAGACCCGGACTTCGAGCTATTCGACGAAATCATGCGCTACATGACCGTGTACCCGGATGCGGTCCATCATCCCAAGGAAGATATCGTCTACGGGAAATTGCGCAGCAAGCGCCCCGACCTGGCCGAAGACCTGGATCACGTACCAGACGACCATAACGACATCGCCCACCTGGGTACGTTGCTAAGGGACGAGGTCGAAGCGATCAACGCGGGTGCCGCGGTCCGGCGCGACAAGATGATCGAAGACACGAGCGCCTATATCCTGCGCCTGCGTAACCACATGCGGTGGGAAGAAGAAGACCTGTTCAAACGCGTCGACCGAATGCTCGAGGCTGAACCGCATAAGGTGAATATCGAGGAGCTGGGACGAATTAAAGACCCGGTATTCGAGCTTGAGATCGAGGCTGGCTTTCGGCGCCTGCTGGCGAGCCTGCCTCGCTAGAAATACCAGGCGATCTGGGCGAACAGGCCAGCGCCACTCGACAGGTAGCGATCCGGCGTACCTGATTCAATTCCACCGAATTCGCTGCCATCGGGCCCCACCGGCACGTTGATGCTGCCGAGAAACGTCAGGTTGTCGGACAAACTGTACGAGGTGACTACCTGGAGTAGCGCGCTTGGATCCGCGACATTGACGAATACTGTCGGCGTCACGCTCCACAGCGGTGTCATCTCGATCATGACGTTGCCAAAGAGATAATGCCGACCAACGGTGAACAGCTCACCGCGTGACAATCGTACGAGCAGATCGGGATTCGCAGCCAGGCTTGCCGGGTCGTAGTTTCCGTCTTCCTGGCCGAAGCCGTTGAAGTAGTACTCGATAGCACCACTCATGTTCTTACCACCCCAGGTCCACGAGTACATGAGGTTGATCACGAACTGCGCGTAGGTATCGAGATCCGTATCTGTCACGACCAGGTCGGCACTCCAGACGGCACCACCGATGCCCCGCCCTGCTCCGAGCCCATAGACCGAGTCACCGTAGCGGCTAGCGACGAGCAGGTCGTACTCGCTTGCCCCGGCAAAGCCGTGATACTTGACCGCCGCCGTCGCTTCATCGGCGTCGACGTCACCGGTTTGCAGGTTACGCCGGGCTACGTAGGCCAGCTGTACATCGTTGCCGTTGTCCTGCAGGTATTGCATGTACAGCATGTCGTCGCCGGCTTTGTACTCGGTATCGATCGACTCCGGGTCGAACGGGTTGACGAGATCCATTGGTGCGTAGGCGAGTCCGTTTCCCCAGGACAATGCCTGGCGGCCGACGCGAACCACCGCTTTTTCGCTCGCGAAGCCCAGCCAGAGTCGATCAAGTCGCTGCACAATGGCACTGTCGCTGCTTTCCGAGATGACGTCCGTGAGATTGAACAAGCGGCGGTCGTCGTCGGGCGGCCCCGTCAGCTGCAGGCTGTCGCCGTACAGCGCGAGGAACTGGTAGGAAGAATCGAAGGTCCAGCCGCCGGACTTGAATTTCAGGTTCAGCCGCAGGTTTCCCGCGAGGTCCAGGGACTCGGCCCCTGCGATGTCCCTGAACACACTGTTCTCCGGATACGTCTGGCCGACAGCCCGAAACTTCGTGTGCCCATCGAACTCTGTGGTCAGGTCAGCGCACGCCAGCGCCGGTAATAACAGCAGGAACAGGCTGCTACGCCGCATGTTGCTCGACGTCGTCCACGATGCGGCCGTCGCGCATGCGCACGAGTCGTTTGGCATATCGCTGCACACGCTGGTCGTGGGTCGCGATCACGAATGTCGTGTCGTGATGCTCGTTGAGCTCGGTAAACAACTCCATGAGTTCGCCAGACGTCTTCGAATCGAGGTTAGCTGTTGGCTCATCGGCCAGGACCAGCTCCGGCCGCGACACGATCGCACGCGCCACGGCGACACGCTGCTGTTGTCCGCCCGACATTTCCGCCGGCCGCCGATCTTCAAGGCCCTTGAGTCCAACCTCTTCGAGGATCGCCAGCGACTTCTCACTGCGTTCGTTCGCTGGCACGCCCTGCACCTGCATGACGAACTCGACGTTTTCCCGTGCCGTCAGGACCGGTATCAGGTTGTAGGCCTGGAATACGAAACCGACGTTGGCCAGGCGCAGGTCGGCCAGCTGGCCCTTGCTCATCTCGTCGATGCGTTGCCCGGCAACCCAGACTTCGCCGCTGTCCGGAATGTCGAGGCCGCCGATGGCATTCAGTAGCGTCGTCTTGCCGCCACCGGATGGCGACATCAGGCAGACGAATTCGCCTTTCTCGATATCAATACTCAAATGGTCGAGTGCCTTGATGTCCTGATCGCCCTGGCGATAGGTCTTGCAGATATCCACACAACGCACGGCTGTCATCATCACACCTTTGTAATTGCTTCGACCGGCTCGTAGCGCGAAGCGCGCCAGGCCGGCGACAGGCTCGCGAGGAAGCCCAATACCAGTACCACGACGTTCGACAGGACGACGTCGCCCATATACAGCTTCGGATACAACATGCTCGAAGCACCAAACATTTCCATGCCCTCGGCAACTACCGAGATATCGATACCGCTCTCAAGCGGCTTCACGGTAAGCCATGCCAGTGTATCGCCAATCAGGAGCCCCACCGACAACAGCATCATCGACTCGAGGATGATCTGACCCAGGATGCTCGCCGGCTTCATGCCGAGTGCCAGCATCAATCCGATCTCACGTACCCGTTCAAACACGGCCATGACGAGCGTATTGACCAGCCCGAAGGACAGCGCAAGGAAGATGACGACGAACCAGATCAGCACGAAACCGTCCATTACTCCGAGCATTGTCCCCAGGTAGGTATCGACTTCGGTCCAGCGACTGACCCGCACCGAGTCATCGACTTCGGCTATCACTTTTTCGTAGGTCGGCTCGACGTTGCGGTAGTCGTCGCCGAAGAAGACGACCTCGGTTGTCGTATTGCCAATCCGCAGCATCTTTTGCGCGGCTTCCTTGCCGATAAACGCGTAGGTCTCCTCGTAGGTCTCCATGTCCGCGTGGAACAGCCCAACTACCCTGAAACCACGATCGGCGATTTCGTTGTCCGGGTCCTGGCTCATCAGCACGATGCGCTTGCCGACCTCGGTCTCCAGCGTGTCGGCGAGCTTCGCACCGATTACGACTCCATTATCTGCGGCACTTTCAAGAAACCGTCCCTCGACCTCGGCGTAGTCGACGAACGAAAAGTCACGTTCGGCAACCGGGTCGATGCCGAGCAATGTGACGCCGCGAGACTCTCTTTCACTCGTTATAACCGCGGGCACCCTGACGCGGCTCGCCCACGCTGCAAAGCCTGCATCGGCGAAACGACTCTCGAGCTCCGCGTCAGTCAGATTGACGCGGTTGGTAATACTCGGGTCGTCCAGGTAGTCCGGGTTGTGCAGCTGCACATGCCCGGGAAGCACGCTGATCCCGTCGCTGACCATCTGGTCGACCATGCCGCGTGTCAGGGCCGTCATGAAGATCATGGCCCAGGCTCCAATCGAGATGGCGCTGAGCATGACCAGTGTTCGACGGTGATTGCGCCACAGGTAGCGCCAGGCAAGCCGACTGAGAACGGGCAACATTCGCATCAGAGCGTCCTCATGGCTTCGACCGGATGCAGCCGGCGCAGGCGCCAGGCCGGGTAGACGGCGGCAAGCAGCGTAAACAGGAAGACCACTGCCGGTCCGAACGCGGTCCTCAGCCAGGAAACCTGCGGGTATACGCGTCCCGGCAGATTGAAGTTTGCGGCCATCTCTTCCATGCCCGGATAGGAAAGACCGTTAACCGAGAACCAGTAGGTAAGGAGCGCGCCAGCCGCGGCGCCAAGGATGAACCCAATCAGCCCCATCATTGTCGTCTCGAGCATGACGAGCCGGCCCAGCCGGCCCGGTTTCATGCCCAGTGCCATGACCACGCCGAACTCGTGCGTCCGCTCCAGGACCGACATGAGCTGGGTGTTGAGCACGCTGAATGCGACCAGGATAACGAGAATCCCGTACATGAAGAACGCACTGCTGATATCGGCCTGGATAGCCTGCTTGAGGCCGGGCTGCAGCGCGTCCCAGTCGTGTACCACGAGTCCCTCGGGCAGCGCGGCAGCCACTTGCTGATGGACCGCCGGCGCATCGTCCAGGGTCGGCGCCAGGATCACGACCTGGTGCCCGGCACCGTTCATGTAGAACACTTCCTGGAATGCCCCCAGCGGCATCTCGGCGATATTGCGGTCAATCTCCTTCACACCGCTATCGAAGATACCGACGATGGTCACGACCGCGGCCGCAAACGAACCATCGAGGCCGCTGCCGAGTAATGTCAGCTCATCACCGACGCCGACGCGCAGGTTCCGCGCGAGCATCGTACCGATGACGATCTCCAGGGCATCGGTACTCTCGAAATACTGGCCGTCCTTGATCAGACCCGGGATGTTGGAGACGTTGACCTCAAACGCGGGTTCCACGCCATAGATGCCGATGCCATAGCTACGCTCTTCGCTCGATGCCAGCCCAAAGGACCAGCCGCGCGCAGCGACCGTTTCGATACCGAGTTCGCCGCGAAGCTGATTGGCCAGGGATTGAACATCCGGCACGACCTGGCGCATCTTCTGGTCGTCCTTGTAGCCGGGCGCCTGCACCTGCATGTGGCCACTGAATACCTGCAAGGTATTGTCGATCATCAGCCCGTACATGCTGAACTGAAACGAGATCATGAATACGAGCAGGGTATTCGAGAAGACCATCGCCCCGATCGTGAGCCAGGTCCGGCGGGCGTGCCGCCACAGGTTGCGCCATGCCAGTCGCAGGACGATGTTCATCTAGTCTCTTGCCCGGCGGGACACTCTAGTCTCGCGGGTTCCGCAGGTTCGACAGCGTAAACACGCTGTCCTTCAAATCCAGTTCATACTCGATTTCATTGACAGCGATCTCGGTCCACTCGTCCGGTTCATCTGTCTTGATCATGCGCTGACGCTGCGCGATCGTACGGCCGCCCATTTCACCAATCTCCAGCGACCTGAGCGTCTTGACGAGTTCGCCGTCCTGGTCGTAGAACGCATGTTCCAGCACGACATGGTCATCCCGGATAGACAGCACCTCTCGACCCCAGACGACCGCAGCGTCCTCATGCGGAATCGATTCGATTTCGTAGATCGTGATGTCATCTTCGACGCGGGTAGACAATACGGTGTGGTCGTATTGATCGATAATGTCGTCGGCTCGCGCGATGTCCTTGTTCGAAAAGTCAGAACCCATCCAGCTCTGCCCCATCATCGACGATGGCACCTTGATGACGCGATTGATCTTGGGCGAAAACGTCCACATGCTGTTCTCGTCGGTCAGCGTGCCGTTTCCCCGGTCCTTCTTCGGCTCCATGACGCGTACCAGTGACTTCTCGTCGCCCTTGGTCCACGCCTCCATGGTCATGCTGCGCTCCCAGTCCGGCCGGTGGATGACCATCGTCATGACCGTATAGGACGACAGGCCACGCCAGTGATCGATCGCGTCGCGGACGATCTGGGTAGCATCGCGCTCTTCGCCGGCCGCAGAAGCCGGCAAGGCGAACAACAATATGAACAGTAGATAAGGTTTTTTCATGACTACTCCGACCATGACGATAGGCGAATATTCAGGATTTCACATCCGTAGTTTCCGCGTCACAGGCATACCCCACGTTGATTCAGTGGGTTACGGCACCGGCGTAGGTGTTTGTCGCAATGGTGCCCGATCCCCTCTTGGATAGACTGAATGCAGGTCGATTAAAGAGAGAAATGAGAAAGGACGGAACCATGTTTAGTATCGAAGCAATCATGAGTACGAACTTGATTACGGTACCTCCGTCCGCGACTCTGGCCGAGGCTCGGACGCTGATGCACGACAACCGTATCCATCATATTCCAGTACTCGATGGGGACCAGTTGATTGGCCTGATTTCGCTAACGAACGTACTCGCAGCAACGGACAGCTTCCTGCGCGACGACGGCACGCGCATTCATGCCAACGATATTGGCATTACGGATGCGATGGTGACCGATATTGCAACCGTCGACGTCAATGCCAGCTTGCGGCATGCGGCGCTGTTCCTCGAGAAGCACAAGATCGGCTGCCTGCCGGTGCTCGATGACGGCGCGCTTGTCGGCATCATCACCGACACGGACTTCGTTGCTGTAGCGATCAACCTGCTGGAGCAAATCGAAGAAACAGAACCTGTCGATGAGGACTACGACGACGTAAGCGTCGCCTAGTCGGCCACCGCCTCTTTCTCCGCACTGCGCAGCGCGTACTCCGCGTCGCGCTCGGAACCCAGCAGAATTGCTACCCACCGGGTGCTATCGTCGCTCTCAAGGGCCATCTTGAGCGTCATCGTCAGGGGCACAGATAGCAGCATGCCGACCGGTCCGAAGATGAAGCCCCATGCCACCAGGCCGACGAATACGACCAGCGGCGAAATACCAACGCCATAACCCATCAGGCGCGGCTCCAGGAAATTTCCGAACACGATATTGATGCCGATGAATCCCACGGCGGTGGCGCCCGCAGCTCCTGGCCCGATTTGTACGAGCGCCAGGAGAACTGCCGGTACTGCAGCGATAATCGAGCCGATCGTCGGCACGTAATTCAGCAGGAACGCGAGCATGGCCCATAGCAGTGGAAAATCGAGGTGCAGCGCCCACGTCAGCGTGCCCGCGCAAATACCGGTTGCGATGCTGATCAGGGTCTTGATACCGAGGTAGCGGCCGAGGTTCTGGAGGAAAACTCGCGGCCGCTCCAGTGATGTCTCACTTGCGCCAAAAGCCGCTGCGAACTTTGTTTTGGCCGTCGATGCTTCCAGCAGAATGAAGATCATCGTAAAGATGATCAGGAAGGTATTCGTCAGCACGTCGCGCAAGCTGTTGAGAATCCCAGCGGCCAGCCCCATCGCCCAGCCCGGATCGATCATGTCACCGATACTCTCGATCGACTCATCGACGTTGAGATTGGTGACCATGAAATCGAACACACCGTCGATAATGATGTCGAGACGCGCCTGGTATGTCGGCAGCGCGGCGGTT
>Ga0209456_10000004_pt1 | contig 107829 bp, 137 predicted proteins | sample COG_11_FD_184755 | JGI IMG/M metagenome (GOLD analysis project Ga0209456, IMG submission 184755) | Pelagic marine sediment microbial communities from the LTER site Helgoland, North Sea, for post-phytoplankton bloom and carbon turnover... | ecosystem: Environmental > Aquatic > Marine > Neritic...
CGGCGCGATGACACGGAGCTGAACGGGTCGACTTTCTTCGAAGGGCTCGACTTCCGGGGCTTTTCGCCGACCCGCGCCCTACTCGAAGATCCGGGCATCTGGCACTTGCTCGGGTACGCGCTCGGGAACGGCTACTTTCCCGACAAAGAGCTGCGCACGGAGTCGTTCCGGGTCTTCGCGCCCACACTGCCCGATGAGCCTTTGCTCGATGGGTTCGAAGCGATGTGCGACTGCCACGAGATCCCGGCCATGCGCACCGAAGGCGAGCACGCCATGCTTTCGATCTGGGACCGGGGCTTTCAGCAATGGCTGCGGGATCTGGGGTTCCGGTCGAGCGCAGAAGTGCAGACCATTCCGAACCGCTTCTTCCAAGGCCCCGCGTGGATTCGCGAGGCGTTGCTCAAGGGGCTCTTCGCGAGCGCGGGGCGCTGGGATGTTTCGGACAACGCGCCCGTGCTCTACCTGCATCCGCCGCAGCTCCGCCAGTCCGCACTGCGGTGCCTTTGGAGCGTGGGTATCGCGGCGCACGAAAAGCGGGGCGACTACGCGGTCCACAAGATCCGGGTCTCCGATGTGGCGAGCTACATGGCGCAAGTCAATTCGCTTCGAGAAGAGCCGCGTGAGGGTAGGGGCGAGCGCGTACGCGTGGGCCTTTGGGACAAGCTGCCCGTGTCCACATCGCAGACCATCGTCCGTGCGTGCATGGTGAGCCCCGCGTTCAAAGAGCTAGACCAGCTCGACCGCACGAGTCTCATCCGTACCGAAGCGCAAGGCTTGGCGTTCCGCCGGCCGGTGGCCTTCAATTGGCTCAGCAAGCTCGGCTTAGAGATTCCCGACGCGCTGCACTACCACCACGCCAAAGTCGGCGTGGTGGATGCAGAGCCGATCTCGCAAGCGCTCATGTACTACGTGGAAGTAGACGATGATCCGCACATGTTCGTAGCGAACCATCTAGTGCTTGGAGACTCACGCGCGGTGCTGTAGCTCTTTGATAATCAAGAGCTGGTCGACGACCATGTTTCGAAGCTGTTGGTTTTCCGCCTCAAGATGATTCGTCTTCGCGTACTGCACGAGTCGCGTGCTGCGCGTACGCGATTGCTGGCGCCGCTTCTTAGGCTTCGCCGTTGGCGTAGGCGTCGCAGCGGTTTGGAGCTGCGACTTCCACTTGTAGATCAGCGCAGAGCTGAGTTTGTACTTCTTAGCGACCGCAGTTGCGCTCGTGCGATTCGCTTCGGCGACGTACTTCTGCTTCTGTGCGGGGGTGAACTTACGACGCTTGACGTGCCGCTTGCTAGTTGCCTTTGAGGGCATGGGGGTTCCCTTCGGGGTGGTAGGTTGTAGGACTACGGTCCATCATATTCGACGGACCGTAGACGCTTGTCAAGCCGTTCCTTAGTTCAAGGCAGGATCGGTCGTAGCGGGCTTGCCGCAGTTGGGGCAGTCGGGGTCTCCACAAGTCTCTTGGGGGATTAGAGAGTCGTAGTACGACATGATCCGGTTGAGCCCGTCTTCGAGTAGCGATAGCGGCACCTTCTTATCTCGGAAAATGCCCACGATCTCGTCGTCGTCATCGATCACTACCACGTCTTGCCAGAAGACCGGCGTGGGGCTCCCTTCGAGTGGCGCAGCGGGTCCGCGCGTCCAGATGATCATATGCCCTGTGACTTTGACTCTCATGCTTACTGCCCCCATCCCGCACACACGGGGCCAAGCCCGCGTTCGATGCTCTCCGGCACGGTGAGCTTACGACCACATCGGCCGCAGCGCCCCTCGTGCCAAAACTCCGCGGGTGCGAAGTCTTCATCGGTGGTGAAGCGCTTCCAAAGCCAGCGGAAGGCCCGCGCGCTTGGCGCCTCTTCGGTGATCCGGCTCTTGCGGCCGTGCACGAACTTTTCAGCGTCGAAGATCGTTCCGAGAAACGAGTAGTCGGAATCGTTGTCGGGTCCGCTCAGCAAGCCGACGAAAAAGAGTTCCTTGTTCTCTTCGACTTCCTTGCGCTTGATCTTGTACGTGAAGCGGTTGCCGGTCTCCGGGTTCAGCACGGTGAACGTCGCGTTGCCCGCGAGCGCGTACGCTTTCGCAAAAGCTGGGGTGTGAAGTCGTCCGCGCATGCTCACGGGCGCATCGTCGGGCAGCTCTTGCGCACCCATCACGTCTTCGATCGTCGGGGGGTCTACAAACTCGTCGGTGTGGTCAATCATGGTCTTAGTCCCTTCACCTAAAGAGTACGGTGCACCGTATAGAATGTCAAACCGACCGTATAGCTCCGTGTTTTGCAGGGATTTGTAATCGTATACGATGTATGGTATACTTGGGGGATGAAGCGCTCTCAGCTATTCGCGCGTCTTGTCGCCCGACTCCCCGATATCGTGTTCGCGGAGTACGGGCGGAAGGACGTGTGCATTCCCGCCGCGTACCACTGCCAGGAAATCTTACGCGCCAAGGGGATACCCGCGCGCCTTGCGTGCATGGACGCCGTTGCGATGAATTGGCCTTTCGTCGAATGGGTGAACCGGCGCTTGGATGGGCACCACGATCCAATGCCGCACTACGCATGGTCGGTCGGGATCACGCACATGAACCCGGATGCGGAAGGCTACCTGAGCCACCTTGTGTGTGTGTCGAAGGGCGCGGTGATCGATTGCGCAGCCGGGGGAATGTCACGGCCGCAGCAAGGGATGCCCGTTCCCGCTGGGCTCATCGTGAAAGGCGGCAAGTGGCACGACGACACGACGGTGGTCACGTACGAGCCGTCGCCGGAGCCTGTTCCGCCGATGTGGCGGCTCGACCCCATCGCCACGGCGCGCGTGCAAGCGCGGATCAAAAAAGAGATCCTAGAGCAAGGGAGCTGATTATCCTGAGCCCGTGAGCTAACCTTGCGGGGACATGGCCGACCCTTCGAAGCTCGCGCCCCCCGCGCCCGTCGATCACTCCGATCGGACCGTCGACGTACCGCGGACCATCGGGGCCTACGATCCAAGTGAAGACTACCCCGCGAAGCAGAAGACGCGGGCTGATTTCCGGCCCCAAGAGTTCGATCGAGTCATCGGGCAGCACGGCAAGTACGTCACGTGGCGCAAGGCCCTGCTTTGCCCGTGCGAGAACCGCGATACGGGGCAGCCCCAAGTCGATTGCGAGGACTGCGACGGCTCGGGCTACGTCTACGTCGACAAGCACCGCATCCGCGCGCACATGGTGAGCTTCGACAAGGCCACCAAAATCTACGAGAAGTTCGGCATGTGGCTCGAAGGCAACGTGCAGATCACCGTGCTCCCGCAGTACCGGCTCGGCTTCCGCGATTCCATCGAAATGGAAGACGCGCTCATGAGCTTCAACGAGCTACTTCGGAAGGGGAACCGGCGCGGCCGGCGGAGCAAGCTCCCAGACGGCTACGACTCCGCTCGCTACCGGATCACCACCGTGACGCGGCTGGCGTATCATTCGGGAGACTCGTTCGCGCTACTCGAATCAGGCTACCATTTCGAAGTGAGCGATGAGGGGTGGATCAAGTGGCTCGCGCCGGGGAACAACGCCGTGCCTGACGGCGAGACAATCAGCGTGCTCTACGATTTCCACCCCGTTTTCCAGATCATTAGCCACCCGCATGCGACGCGCGATGACGTGCGGGGCACCAAGGTGGCCAAAGACACGTCCTACGCACTCCCCATTCAGGCCGCGGCGCGGCTTGATTACCTCATCGATATCAACGCGGCTGCGATACCGCCGGTCACAGGATAATGGCGCTCGTCAGAGTCGATCTTGCCGATGTGGTAGCCAACGTGGCGCGGGGGTTGCCACGGCTCAGCGACACCCGGCGACTCCAAATGGAGCTGGGTGCATCGGCGATGCAGTATTGGAAGCAGCTCGCCAAAACCAAGCTACTCAGCTCATCGGCTTCCTACACGTCTTCGCTCAGCCATCGGTCCACGGAGAGCCGGGAGTACATCGTGCTCACGGGCGTGCTCCCGAACATGATTGAAGGCGGGTTCAAGGGCGGCGACATGCGCGATTGGATGCTCAAGGGCGCCAAATCCAAGATGGGCAAGAACGGGCGGTATCTCACCATCCCGTTTCGCCACGGCTCCAAAGACACGACGGGCCGCAACGTCGGGCCGGAAATGCCCAGACCCATCTACAACGCCGCCAAGAAGCTCGACGGCACCAAGAGCAAGGCGAAGCGACTCACGGGCGAGGGCGGCAAGAGCGTGCTCTACGGCAAGCGCCTTGAGCCCCACGGGCGCGGCGTGAGCAAGCAAGTCACCAAGATGCTCAACACGAAGGCCAAAGACTGGCACACCACGAGCATCTACACGGGCATGCAGCGCACCGAAAAGCAGTACGAATCGGCGAATCAGACGGGCGGTTACACGACCTTCCGGCGGATCAGTACCAACACGCGCTCAGGGATCGACCCGAAGACCGGGCAGATGCGTAAGAGCTGGCACCATCCGGGGATCAAGGCCGTCAACTTCGCGGTCAAGGTGCGGGAGCGCGTGGAACAGCTCGCGCCTATCACTTTGCGGCAGATTTTAGGGGAATAATGGGGCGCAAAGACAAAGCGAACACCCGCAACCTAGGCGGCACACTCCAAAACGAAATCGAGCCCTTCTTCGAAGGGCCGCTACTCGCCAACGCGCGCACGAGCATCGTGCTCTTGGAGCGTGTGATCTTGGGTCTTTTGCGCTCCGAGGTAGACCGGCTGAAGGATAACGAGGAAGAGCTGACGCGCTTTTTCAGCCATTTTTTCGATCCCACGGCGGGCGCCGAAGAGCGCGCGCGATTCGTCACCAACTTTCAACGCGAGCCGCCGGTCACGGTCATCGGCTACCCGCGCGCAGCGGGCGACTTCCCATGCTTCGCCATTATCCTTGAGAGCGAGGAAGAGACCGACCCCCCGATCATGGGGGACTACGTTGGGATGACGCTCGAAGGCGAGCCCGGCGAAGCGGCGGAGTACGAGGGCGGCTTCTTTCGCAACACCTACGGGATCTACATCTACGCGCAGAATTCCGATGTGGCCGTCTATCTCTACCAGTTTGCCAAGATGGTGATTTTCGGTGCAAAAACCGCGCTTCAATGTGCGGGTTTCACCGACTTGAGCTTCAGCGGCGGCGAGCTGAGCCCGCAGGAAATGTACTTGCCGGATAACATGTACGCGCGCGTCTTGCGCGTTCAGGCGACCGCGCCAATGACGGTGCCGCGCCTCGTGATCGATCCTGCAAAGGTTCGTGTCCTAGGGCTGTACATGGATGATATCGTAGTGGACGGAATGCGCGGGGGCGTGACACCGTACGCTACAGAAGGATCTGAAAATGGCGAAAGCTAGGGGGCGCTCCGGGGGGAGCACACAGAGTTCGTCGGAACCGCGTAAGTCGGAGCCGGCGGTAGAGGATAACGGGGCCACGCCAGAGGCCGCGCCGGAGCCCGGTTTACCGGAGCCGACGCCCGAAGAGAGCCCTTCGGCAGATAGTTTGCCGCAAGGGCTGCCAGACCGAACGCCACGCGTTACGATTCAGGCATTCGTGCGGGGGGCCAAAGATCCAATTCTACGTGCGTTCGCAGGCCAAGAGCGGCTGACACAGGCCGCTCGGAAGCTGACACGGGCTGAGTGGAAGACGGCATTCGAAGCCTTCAAAAGTGAACCTAGGTAGGGGGTAAGGGGTACATGGCTACTGCAATCTTTTTCAACGGGCGGCGAATTAACGTCCCGCAGGTCGTCAGCAAAGTCGACGCAAGCGCGCTGAGCAGTGTCAGCCCGTCCGCAGTCGGAATCGTCGCGCTGATCGGCACTGCCGAAGGTGGCGTTCCGTTGACCGTCGACGAGTCGGATTCCGACATGACACGGGCTGGCCAGGTCTTCGACCGCTACCGCACGGGAGACCTGAAAACCGCGTCGCTTTTCGCGTTCGAACCGTCCAGCGATGACGCCGTGCCCAACGGCGCGCAGAAGATCGTTGCCGTGAAAGTCAATCCCGCCACGCAGAGCACTGCGACCCTGCAAGACGGAACACCCGCCGGGGCCGTGGATCTCACGAGCCGCGACTACGGGCTGTTCACGGAGCAGATCAATATCACGATCGAAGCCGGCACGAATCAGGGCAAAAAGCTCACCGTCGTCTTCGAGGATGAGAGCGAAGTCTTCGATGACGTGGGCGGCGATGCCGTGTTCACCGCGGGTTACGCGGCGGGCTCAGACGGCTACGACACGATCACAGGGCAAGTCACGGCGACGGAGTTCCTTGCTGCGGCCACCAAAGACGAGTTGGGGCTCTCCGCAGAGCGCACCGCCGATATCCCGGCACCGGGCGTGCTCGATGTGGCCAGCGACAATGTAGGCGACACGACTCAGACGATCACCGTCTACGGGCTCGACGCGTCGGATGTGCCCATCAAAGAGAGCATTGCACTGAACGGCACCACGAACGTCACGGGCTCCGTGAGCTTCACCAAGGTGCTCGGGTGCGTGCTCGATGGGGTCGCTCTTGGCACCGTCACAGTCAGCGACTCGCCGATCACCGCCACGCTGTTCGCGCTCGCGACCACCGTGCTTACGCGCGGCGTCGTGCTCACCACCAATACGCCCGTCAACGGCGTGGTCACGGTGACCATCGATACGGACGACGCGACCGATTGCGTGATTCGAGGCACCAACGCTTCGGGCATCGAAATCGCAGAGCGCATCGATCTGACGGCCGCGAACACGTTGCCGGTTGTCGGCACCGTGGTGTTCGCCAAGATCACGCAAATCGAGCTGGGGGATACCGCCTTGGTGCGTACCGTCTCGATTAGCTGCAACGCAGAAGCCACGAAGCACAGCACGTTCGCAACCGTGTCGAAGCTCGTAGACCGGCTCAACACACTCGATGGATTCACTGCCGCAGCACTTGTGCGGAACCCGACCACCTTTCTCATGACCGACATGGATAACGGGGCGGCAGTGAACCTTTTGGCGGTGACGGCCGACTTCGATGGGGATCTCTTCAAGATCGTCGATAAGCTCAACACGGAAAGTGCCTACGTCAGCGCCGCACGCGCGACGGGCGCCGCCGGAGCGCCGGCAGACACCGCAAGCCCGATCTACCTCACGGGCGGGATCGAAGGCGTCACGACGATCAGTCAGTGGCAAGCCGCCTTCGAACTTCTTCGCAAGCGGCGGGTGACCACCATCGTGCCGCTCACTCAAGACCCCGCAGTGCACAACCTCTTGCTCTCCCATCTGGTCGAGCGAGCGGGCCGACTCCGCAGCGAGGCGAACGGCTACGCAGGGCTCGGCACCACGGACGGCGAGGGCGAGACTCGGGCCAATATCAAGTCGCAGATTCAGGTCGTTCAGAGCCGGCATATCAGTGCCATCGGCGAAGAGTGTCAGCGCTTCGACCCAGAGACCGGCGTTGCTACTTGGTATCCGCCGTACATCTACTCAGCAATCGCGGCTGGCATGCAGGCGGGAAGCCCCATCGGCGAGCCGATGACGCGCAAGCGCCCCAATGTCACGGACACCCGCAATGACAGCTCGTGGAGCGTCGAAAACGACGTGGAAGAGCTGATCGACGCAGGGCTCATGATGAGTGAAAAGGTCGACGGCGTTGGCATCCGCTGGGTCCGTTCGATCACCACGCACTTGGCAGACGATAACGTCGTCTTCACGGAAATGAGCGCGAACGAAGCGGCCAACACGGCCATCTTCGAGTTGCGCCGAACACTCGAATTGAAGATCGGTCAACGGGGGTTGGCGGGTTCAGCGGCGGCTATCAAAGGGCTGGCCAACGATGAGCTTGGTAGGCTCATCGATGACGAGATCATCGTGGCGTACCGGGCACTGCAAGTAGAGCAGATCGGCGACGTGTTCCCGGTCTCGGTCGAGATTGCGCCGGTACTTCCGATCAACTTCATTCCGATTACCGTCCATCTCGTGGCGGTACGGGCAGCGGCATAAGGTAGGGGGCATCAATGGCCGGTAGAGGATTGGTTCTTTCAGGCGCGAGAGCGCGACTCATGATCGAGGGTGTGAAGGTCATGTACGCGACGAACGTCTCGTACTCGGAAGAAATTCGCCATGACGCCATCGAAGTGCTCGACCAATTCGATGTGGCCGAACATGTGCCAGTGTCGTACAATGTAACCTTCAGCGCACAGATGGTTCGGGTCGTGACGAATCCCATCAAACTCCGCGATGGCGTGGTGATTCAGCCCCGGCTCGAAGACATTCTTTCGGCCCCTGAGTTGACGTGTTCCATCGAGGACCGCGCGACGGGGAACGTGATTGCGAACATCGAGCGCGTGAAGGCGACTCGCTACACGCAGAACACGGGTGCGCGCGGGATCGTGTTGAACGACGTGGAGTTCGTAGCGATCAGAATCCGCGACGAATCCGAGATCGCGTAGTAGAAGGGGGACATGAAAACCCCCGAAGAGATACTAGAGAACATCGAGCGCGAGTCGGAGCCCGCAGTCTCCGACGCGAAGCTGCCCGGTATCACGAAGTTCCACATCGATGTGATCGGCACGCGTGGAGTTCGCTACAAAGGCGACTTCATCTACCGCGTGCCTCGCATGATCGATCAAGTGAGCATCGGCCGGCTCAAGAGCGAGTACCTTCCGCAAGGGGGTATGGCCGACCCGAACGCAGCGATCATCGTGGAGCAGTTGTGCTACTTGGCGGTCACGATTCAAGACCCGAAGCCCGATTGGTGGAGCCCCAGCGAGTTCTACGATGCAGCGCCACTAGGGGCGGTCTACAAGGAGGCGCTCAATTACGAGCGAAAATTTCACGGAGGGGATGCGGACGATTCCGAAGCTCGAAGCGGAGTTGGAAGCGATGGAATTCTCGAATCTGACGGACCTGACGCGCCTCGTGAAGCTACTGTGGGTCGAAAAGTTCAACCGCCCACCAAACGACGGGAGACTCTTGTCTCTCACTCTGAGAGAAGCGGCTGAACAGGTATTCGAACAGACGGCTTTCAGCACGTACATGAAGAAACGCGCCGACAAGAAAGCCCCTACGTGGCGGGACGTAGACGAGTGGGCAGCCCCCGAAGTCGAGACCGTGACCGGCAAAGAGGCGGAGCGTATCGCCGACGTGCCTCATTTGACTGGCGACGCGGAGTGGGATGCCGTTGAGCTGGCAGAGACCGATCCAACCCGCCCGTTGCTATCTGAACGGTTAGAGGGCTGGTAGGGTTAGAACCATGGCGGGGGAAAGCAGACAACGTACAGTCGTCGAGATCGGCGTTGACGATCGGGCGGTCAAGGGTCTCGGGCAGACCATGGAGCGCGCCTTTGATCCCGCGATCATCGAGAGCTTCGCCCGCAGCGTAGAGCGCCTTGAACGGACGCTGGACCGGCTTGCGGACACCGCGGGTAAGGCGGGCGTAAGCGGCGGTGGCGGCGGCGGGGGCGGTTCAGGCGGTGGCACGAGCGCCCCAAGAGGCCCCGGCACAAGCGCCCCTAGAGGCGGCGGCGGTGGCGGCGGAGAGCGCGATGGTCGTGGTCGCTTCGTTGGGGCTGGCGGCGGTGGCGGCGGTGGGGGTGGCGGCTTCTGGCCCACTTTCGGCGGCGCGGGGCTCGGCTCGTTCATGGGCACGTCCGCAGCGGGCATGATGAACCGCGGCATGGGGGCCGTGGGTTCGATGGCGTCGGGCCGTGGCTTCGTAGGGCAGATGGCGTCAGCCATCCCTTGGATTGGACCCGCGCTTGGGGGTGCCGTGGGGGGCATCGGCGGCATGTACGGGCAGTACGCGCAGCAAGCGGGCGCCATTGCCGGTTCGTACGGCCGTACGGGCGTCGCAGGCGCCGGTAACATGGGCATGGGCACCCGGTTCGGGCTCGCGCCGGGGCAGATGGCCGGGCAGATGGCCAACTACGGGGCGCAGACGGGGCTCAAGGGCTCCGCGCTCCAAGGGATCAGTCCCGATCTCTTGGAAATGGAGAAGGTGCGGGGCTTTGGCTCCGCGGGTGCCGTCATCGGCGGTGCGGGCGCGGCTGGGGGCCGCACGGGCAACGCAAAGAAGCTACTCGAAGATTCGATCGCCACCGGCTTCCAAGTCGGCATTCGCGAAAGCCGCATGGACCAGTTTTTCATGCAGATGGGCGGCTGGGTCGAATCGATGCGCAATCAGGGGATCAACCTGAGCACGGAGAGCGCCAACGCACTCGTGACCGTCATGGGTAATCTAGGGCTCAAGGGGATGGCCGGCGTGAAGGCCGCGCAGAGCACGCAAGGCGCGCTCAGCCGCATCGGCAAGGGCGGTGGCCCCGCATCGGCGATTGGGCTTCGGGCAGCGGGCATGGCCGGCGGTGGCTTTGGGAACAAGAGCTACATGCAAGCTCGGATCTTCGCGGAAGCTGAGCCGCAGACGGTCATGAACAACTTGGGCACGATGCTCCGCGATAACGGGGGCGTTACGGACGCCGAAGGGCTCGCGCTTGGCATGGAGCAGATCCTAGGCGGGCTCGGGATCGATTTCGGGGGACCGAAGGCGTATCTTGACGCCGCGAACCGCATCATGGGCGGGGGCAACCTACTGAGCACCGAAGCCGGCGCCGCAGCCGCCGGAGCGCAAAAGGCGGGTCGGAGCAAGGGTGCCGCGGGGGCGTTCGCTGCACCCGCGCACGAGGCGCGCATGACCGCTCGCCGGGCCGGTGCGGGCGCGAAGCTCGCTGGGACGCAGCGCAAGATCGACGAGCTAGAGATCCGGCTTGCGGAGAAGACGCTGCCCGCGTTCTCGGATGCCGTCTACGCGGCCGTGAGCGGGCTAGAGGATCTAGTCACGGCGTTTTCCCAAGGGGGCATGAAGGGGCTCAATAAGAAGGTCGCCGAAATGAGCGTCAACGCCGGCACCGTGGTCGTCAACGAGCTGGGGGAGTCGTTCAAAGACGCCGTGTTCGGGAGCGACGCGAGCAATCAACCCGGCGGCCCCGGCAGTAGGGAGTGGGGTTCGAAGTCGTCAGACTTCAAAGAGAAGGATCAGAGCATGATCGCGCGCACCGTGCGCGCCTTCCAAAAGGGTGGTGCGGGCGCAGCTATGGATGTGCTGCAAGGGGGCGCAGAGCCGACTTCCTCTAGCATGGCGAAAGCTAAAGCGGCGTACCACGCGCGCAAAACTGCCGAAGCGCTCGAAGAAGACGCGGCCATGAGCCTTCCGTCCGATGCGCAGTTCACGGGTCCGAACTAATGCCCGAAGCCGCTCCCCATTCGAACCGGAACTTCTACAATCCGGGCGCGGCCAACACACGGTGCGCCGTGTCGTTTCATTCGGATGACAACTTTGACGGCACCGTCCTAGACGCGCACCCCGTGCTGGGGCGTATCTCCGGGGTGTCTACGAGCAAGAGCTTTGGCGGCGCGTCGGGCTCGTTTTCGATCACGATCAAAAAGCCGCCCCAGCTCACTACCGCGTGGCACCGGCTCTTCTCGAATCCCGAAGGCACGTGGGTGCGGATCACCTACTTAGCAGACGGGCAAGGTATCCCGGTGCTTTGGGGGATGGTCGACGCGATCCAAGAGAGCACCACGCGCACCGAGAAGGGCACACGCACGGAGAGCTACACGATCACAGGGCGCGACTTCGGCAAGGTGTTCGAAGATTCCAAGACACTGATCAGTCTCTTCGCCGTGCACAATCTCGACTTGGTGCTCGGCATGTACCAAGCGGCGAACATCGATCCGTACGTAGGGACGGCCGATGGCATCGTGAAGAAAGCCATCGATATCTGGCTCGGCAATGGCGGGCTCGCGAGCAAACAGTACCGTTTGCCGAAGTCGCTCGCTGAGTTCGCCAACGCGCAGTCGATCTACGACGCGATCAATTTCAGCACGATCCAGAAGTTCGATGACGGCAACGGGATCACCGAAGCCATGAGTATCATCAATATGGACCAGCAAAGCGGTGGCGCGCTTTGGGATCTACTCCAACAGTATTGCAACGGTGTCTTGAATGAAATGTGGGTCGATCTTGCCCCGCACCCTGAGTTCAACGGCGCCATGCGACCCGCGTTCTACCTACGCGAGCGCATCTTTCGTACCCAAGAGGGCAACACCCGGTGGGATCAGACCCGCGTCCGTAGGCTCGAAAAGACCGACGTGAGAAGCCGCAGTCTTGCCAAGGGTGGGGCCGCGAATCGGTACAACTATTGGGTAATCACAGGCAGCGTGCTCGGCGATCAGTTCGAAACGCAAGCACAGACGCACAGTATGGGCCTTGAGCCGTTCAAGCCCGGCGCCATCCCGATCATCAACGTCGAATCCGTACAGCGCCATGGGCTCCGGCCGTACACGGCCAACACCAACTTCCTACCGTTTTTCAAGCAAGGTGAGGGCACCAACTTCATCCGGCTTGCGGCCAACTGGCTCAAGCGCATCCACGATTGGTACGGCGTTGCGCCCTTTCAGCTCAGCGGCACGATCACCACGTCACGTATGTTCCCAGAGATCCGCATCGGCGAGCGCATCCAAGAGCTGCGCGATGAGGGGACAGTCACGTACTACGTCGAAGGGGTCGACCACAATTGGAGCTACCCCGGCGCTGGTAGTACGACGATCACCGTGACGCACGGGCAGTACGAGTCTGAGCCCGCGCTAGCGGATCTCTATGCGCAATACGAGACCCCCGCAGCCAACGCCGCCGCACTAGACGCCTTCAGCAAGCAGAACAAGATCAGCGCTCGTGCCGCCGATCTGGCTTTGATCGATGAACACCAAACGGTCGTTCCGGGGGATACTGTGAACGCCAAGAGCACCGATGAGGCCGCTGCCAAGGCCAAGAGTGCCGACTCCGGCATGATACCCGGCAAAGATGGGCCAAGCTCCCAAGCTACCAAGGTGGCCACGGGGGCATCCCAAGATCCCGTCGCGGATCAAGAGGTTGAAACGACGCAGGAAGCGGTGTCGCTCCCGCAAGACAATCTCGAAGCGATCTTGCCCATCGCTGTGGCACCGGGGCGCACCCCCAAGGCACCGGGAGCGCTATGACGCGTTTCCAAACGAGAAAGACACGCGGCGGGACCATCGTTCAATCCGGGCTCGATTCGCGCAACCGGGACCACCCAGCAAGCCGCGCGAAGCCGACCTTGGGGCTCTACCGGGCTTTCGTGTACCGCACGTACACGCCCTACGACTCCGAAGGCGAGCGCCGCGAGGATAATCGGCGGGGCTACCAAGTCGAGTGCGATGTGCTCTTGGTACGTACCCAACAGCTCTTGCTGAATGTGCCGGTCATGCAGACGACCTTCGGCGTGAACAACGCGAAGCCTTGGACTCCGAGACCCACCACGCGCACGCTTTCGGGGCAGAACGAAGTGCGATTTCAGGTCCAGGGCAGCGACGGGCGCTTCGAAGGGGTCGCCACGCCGTTCGATGATATCGACGGCGAAATGGTGATCGTGCAGTTCGTCGAAGGCGACCCTGACTTCCCGATCATTACGGGCGCGCTCGTGCACCAAAAGACGCAGCGCAAGGTTTTGCAGAGCCCTGAAGGCCGCGACGGCTGGGCCGAAGGCGAGCAAGAGCAAGGGATCGCGTACGAGGAAGAGCAATACCTTCACCACCAAGGCACCGAAGTGCGCATCAATGGGGGTGGGGATATCTTGATTGATACCACGGGGGCTTACGAAGACGGCGCCACCGAAGACGCTGCCGTTGCGCGCGGGAACGTGCGCATGCGCATCAAAGAAGGCCAACGGCTCACCCTCGCCATGGGCGCCGATGAAGACGTGCTCGAAGTCTACAAAGACGGCGACCAGCTCCGGGTCGACCTAGGGGAAGACGCCGACGAGCGTATGGTGCTGGGGGATGGCTGGCGCGCGTTTTTCAACGATTGGCTCACCAACGAGTATTACAAGCACACGCATCCCACGGGCGTCGGGCCATCGTCGGCTCCGATTGAACAGCTTGCAACGGAAATGAGCGAAGACCTGCTTTCCGACCTGAGCAAGACAAAGAAGAGCTAGTGGACACCAAGAAACGATTCAAGGTGCCCGATGAAGCGCATCCCAACCGCCGCAAGACGATCCAGGCCGTCTACATTTGCGGACACTGCGGGTACGAAGGGGATTTCATGTTCTGCCCGTACTGCGGGGTACGCCGACCGTGCCCGACCCTGCTACCTGACAGCTCGCCAAAGAAGACCTAACCGTGGCCCTTGTCGCCGCAAACCTCGTGACCGCGCTCGAAGCCCTTTGGACCGAACCCACCGATTCGATCGTGATCGAAGACACGGGGGACGCCATCGAAGCCTTTTGGACCCCCGCGCTTGTGGGCACAGTCGGCGGGCCAGCGATCTTTTCAGCGGGCGTCACGCACCCTGCTTTGAAGCTGTTGCGCACGTACCCGCCCACGGGGGCAGCGCCCGACACGACCACGGCCGCGCAAGCCTTCGACGACGCGTGCGTGGCCATGATCACAGGCACCGCGTTCACCCCGATTGCCCCTGCTACAGCGGTGGCCGTGCCGATCCCGCTCACGCAGAGCCCCGGCGCATTGCAGCCGGTCTTGAAAGCCATTTTCGACGCTCCCAGCGAAAGCGTGTCGGCTCAGGCGTCGTCGATCGGCAACGCCATCGCGACGTTCTGCTTAGGGTGGCAGTGTGTCGTCACGTTTCCGACCCCGACGCCACCGGCCAACGTACCTATCGTCTAAAGGATAATCGAGCCGCTAGCATGGCGTACCAACCCCTTGCGAGGGTAAGCTAGGCCAGCGATGGCGAGGGAACGCGGGGCTGGGCTCAACTCTCTGAGCCCAAGGAACATACAAGTGGGGCCGGCTGGGGAAGCCGTAGCGCCGCTTCGCGATGTTCGTACGGGCTTTCGGTCGGGATTCGTCTTCGAGCTGCGCGATCTTTTGCGCCCCGATCGCCCCGTCGCCGTGCACAGTTTCGCCCTGAATCCGCAGCAATACATGCTGACGGAACCGTTTCAGAGTGTACTCACGCCTACGGAGGATAATACGGTCGTGGCCGAAGAAAACGGTCAAATCATCCGTGAAATCGTGATCTCAGGCACCTTTGGGCTCAAAGAGAAGCGCGGCCCCTCGTTCAGCGGCGATCAGGGCTCGCGCTCGGGCAATGAGCACTTCATCCATCTGCGCGAGCTATTCCGGCAGTATTCGCGGATCAAGCAAAACCCGGAGCTATCCGCTCGGCACGTGCTGATCTTCCATTCGATGCGCGACGATGACCATTTCATCGTGGTGCCCCGGAGCTTCGAGACCCCGCGCGACTCGAAGAGCACGCGGTTCCATTATCCTTACCGGATTACGATGGCCGTGGTCGCGGAAGCCGCGGTGGCCACGAATCTCTTGGGGCTCCCCAACGTCGTCCGCGCGCTCAGCGCTGCATTTCACGACGCGCGAGCCTACTTCGCCGAAGTCTCCGCCGTGCTCGGCAGCATCAAAGGCAAGGTGCAAGATATCGAGTCGGTGCTGGTTCAGTCCGCAGAGCTGATCAACGGCGTGGGGGAAGTGCTCGATGGGACACGGGATCTCATCAACTACCCCTTGGAGCTGGCGGCCGACGTGGCGACGGATCTCGCCGTTGCCGCCGACCGGCTGGCCAACAGCACATTGCAGCTCACGCCCGGTTCCATCGAAGAGCAAGCGTCCCGGCAGATGCGACGCCTAGAATCGGCCCTGGACCGCATCTTAGCCATCCCAGAGAAGTTCGGGCCGTCGTCCATCCAAGACACGCTAGAGCGCTACGAGGGCGAACAGGGGCTCTCAGAGGATGATCTGGCGAACAACTCCGCGGGCGCCACCATCGGCTCCCGAACCCGGCTCGCGCTGGGCTCCGGCGGGGAATCGGGGATCGACGCGTCGGAGTACCGTGGGGTGCTTCGAGAACGGCTCGACCGGACCCAGACGATTCTGGGTCTTTCGGTCGAATTTGGGGTGCCCGAAGAGCTGATCATCTTGGTGAACGACCTGAAATATCCGTACATTGCCGAAGGGGGCGGGCCGGGGGTGCTCGCGCCGGGGGACGTGATCTTGATTCCAGTGCGGCAAGGGGTTCAGGGGGGCGAGGTTTCGCCTAGCAATTCGTATCTCACGCCTGAAGAGGCGCTGTACGGAATCGACATGGCGCTCGACCCCGCCATCATGGCCCAACAGGACGAGCTAGAGCTGCGGTGCGCCCAATCAGGCATGGACGTGGACCTGATCCGGGGCATCGATAACGTCGTCCAGGGCACGGAGATCACCGTGCGCACAGAGCGGGGCTCGACCGTCTACGTTCCCGAAGTTGGCATTCGCCGCAACGTCGGCAACAAGGGCACAATCCAGTACATGCTCTTGGCTGCGCTCGCGCTGCGCGAGGGCATTCTCGGAGACCCCCGCGTAGAGGGCATCCACGATTCGCGCGTTGTGCTCGAAGACGACGTGCTGACGCAAGAGATCACACCGCGACTCCGGGGGGATCGCACCGGGATCAATTTCATTCTGCCGTTTGGCACTGCCAGCGGAGAAGGGGGCTAGGTGCCAGTTTTTCAACCCCGTAATCGGGTACAGATTGAGCGCGACATGATCGCGCGCGTGGTCGGGCGCTCCAAGTTGACCGGGCTCACGCGTAATGCCGCGATCTACCATCTGATCGCCGCCGCTTCGAACGAAGACGCGGAGCAATACTTTCAGATGAGCCGGCTGCGCGATCTCTTCGCGATCGACAAAGCCACGGGCTCGGATCTCGATGCGCGTGCTGCGGAAATCGTGCCGGGCACAATCAAGCGGCGCGAGGCGTTGAAGGGGTCGACCACCGTGGTCTGCGGCCGTCCAGGTATCGTAGGCACCACCGCTATCCCATCGGGGAGCATCTTTGCGGCGGTCGACGCCCAAGGGCAGATCAAATTCCAGACGACTTCTGCGGGCTCCATTCTTGCGGGCAGCACCGATTCTCTTCCGATCACCGTGGTCGCCGTCGAAGCAGGTACACGAGGCAACGTCGCAGCGGGCGGAATCGTTCAGTTCGTCAGCCGTATCGCAGGGGTCACGACGGTCACCAACGGGACCGCGGTCTCCAACGCGCAAGACCGGGAGAGCGATGACGCGTTCAAGGCGCGTATCCGCGCCTACGTGCAAGCACTGAGCCGCGCGACGCCCACGGCTATCGAGAGTTTCGCGAACAACGTCACGCTGAGCGATGGCCGGCGCGTGCTCTTCGCGAACCTCAAAGAGCCCATTATCCCGAACGGCACGATCCAGCTTTACATCGATGACGGCACGGGCAGCGTCGAAGAGTTCGATAGTACGTTCGTTACCACGCCCGAAATCGTGGTCGCTTCGGCCGTGGGCGGGGAAGTGCAAGCCTTCTCAGGGCAGAAACCCATCCGTGACGATGGGAGCTTTGTGCTCGAAGTCGACTTCGGCGGTGGCTATCTCGTGCAGACCCTAGGCGTCGATTACAACTTCAACGCTGCGCAAGGCAAGGTCGTGTTCGCCACGGCGCTTCTGGCGGGTGACGCCGTGCGCATGACGTACCGCTACTACACGGGGCTCATCCAAGAAGCGCAGAAGGTCATCGATGGCGACCCTTCAAACCCGCTCGTGTACCCAGGGGTTCGGGCTGGCGGCATTCAAACCTATGTGCTCGCGCCTTCCCTTGTGGCGCAGAGCGTGGCCGCGACAATCAGTGTGCTCGGGGGCTTCGACACCACCACCGTGGCCGCCGCAGTTCGCACTGCGATTCAGGACTACATCAATGGCTTGCCGATCGGCGATGACGTGATCGTGAGTGAGATCATCGAACGCGCGATGGGGGTGACCGGCATGTTCAACTTCCGGTTCCAAACACTAACGGGCTCCACACCGCCCGCAGATCAAGTGATTCTCGATGATCAGGTCGCGCGGATCACGGCCGCCAATATCACGCTCGTGTAGGGGAAAAGCAGATGGCACTCGGAATAACAACGGTAGAACGCGCGAATGACGTAGGGGAACAACCCTTCCTGATCTTCACGGACCCTTCGACGCGGCGGATTCAGACATTCGCTTTCGTAGACGAAAACGGCGTGCACGCGGGCATTGCCGGGAATCCGTTCATCGTCAGTGCGGAAGCTGCGGCGACGCGTTGGAAGTACGATACAGTTGGAGCCGCCGAAGCCGGCGCGCAGCTTCGTACCGGGGCCGGGGATATCCGAGAGCTGCGGGTCTTGCTCGACCCTTCCGTGGTCGCGGTTCGCTACCTCATGCTCTTCGATAGCGCCACGCCCCCGACGCTCGGTGCCGTGCCCGACTGGCGCGGGCTCATTCCCGCTGCGGGCGAGGCAAGCGAGTCGTTTCCAGGCGGCGAGTTTGAGTTCACGGCGGGGTGCTACGCGATGATCAGCACCACGCTGCCCACGCTCACAGTTAGCGCTGCGGATGGGTTTTTCCATGTGCGGGGATTAGAGGCTTGATCGATGGGACATTCGGGCACATCGGGCATAGAGAACGTCAATCCTGAGTATCGGATTCCCCTACTCATCGAAGGCGAGTGGGAACAGTCCGTTACGCTAGTTGAAACGCGGATTGGCCGTTTCGAGCTGGACCCTGACGGCGCGGGCAAGGCCGATCTAGAGCTGTACGTCGTAGGCTTCCTTGCGGACGCGGGAGCGGGCGCTCCTACGGTCGAGCTGCGGCTCTACGATATAGGGGCGCCGAACACGCCGATCACAGGCGACCTTCGGGCCACAATCACGTCTGCCACAACGAACGCCATCGTGCGCGAGAGTGTGGCGCTCACGGCGAGCGGCACGCCTACCGTACCGGGCTCCGACCCCAACGATGGGACGATCTACAACGTCGTGCGCATCTATGAGCTGCGCGTCATTTTCACCGCGGGCGATGCCGGCGACACCATTCGATACGATACAGTCGGCATTCTTTCGTGAGGTAGGGGAACATGGGCGGGACAATAAGAGGCGTCATTGACGCGTACACCAATGAAACCACGGAGTTTCGGAACGCCGCGAATGGGTGGAAGGTGTGGTTCGATTTCCTAGAGGCGCACCCGATCACGACGCGCATCGCGCTCCAATGGGGATCTGGCGGAACCGGAACGGACTTCTGGGATGGGGCCAATCCGTTCGGAAAAAACTGCTTTGCGGTTTGGCGATTGGGGCCAAGCGCGGCACGCACCTATCCGATCTACCTAATGATGCAGTGCGCGAACGGAGACGGTACCCAGGTCACCCCGTTCCAGGCACCGGGAGATCCGGGGGACCACGCCGGAAACAGCACGTCGGGCTCGTACGCGCATATCACCACTTCGATGGCGATCGGTGTTGGGGGCGACGAGAACCCCTGGAATGGGACGACGAACAACGACGGCACCGACTCCAAAGGCGGATCGGCCGCCTTCCCGGTCGGCACCGATGGGAACGGCAATGTTTGGCGCATCCCGGCCGGCGGAACCGCGTATCAGGCTTATCCGCGATCCAATGGCGTGGGTGGCGCCGATGCAGCCACGGGTCGCCAGATGTTTCCGACCATGAACGACTCTAGTCCCGGCGCTGCTTATTACAGCCTGATCATGGATGACGACAACTTCGTCTTCTTTTGGTCCGGCAATCTCGACCGTCAGACTCTTGGCGGGCTTATGACACCGCATCCGGGGCTGACCATCGATCAGCCTTGGCTGGCGTTCTACTCGGGGGGTGACGCTATCAGCACGACCGTCCGTTCGGAGGAACTTGGCGGTGCGCCTAGTCCCGCCAATATCTTCACTGAGCCGGTTCGACAAATGGTTCTCGACGACCCCGACTGGTTCATTGCCGGCCAGCAACCGAACAACCTGTTTGACGTTGCGCAGTTCGATCTGATCCCCCTTTGGGTCCGCATGAACGAAACGCCCTACAACGGTTTGCTTGGGTCGTTCGGCGCCGCGGATGGCTTTTTCCAATTTTGTTGGGGCGTAACTCCGCAGTCGACGAGCTTGACGAAAGACCGCATCGCTCTTGGGGTCACTACAGTCAGCGGCGTGAAGGCGTGCGTCCCTTGGGACGGCGCAACAGTCCCCAGCACGAATGTGACTAGGGCGGGGATCACGTTCTAATGGCTGACGTGGCAATGGGATCGGCTGCGCTTCCCGACGTAGGCCCAGAGGCGCTAGAGCAGAGCGCCGTGTTTGGTACGGCAGCGGCTAGCGGCGGTGCAACCGTGCCGGATACGAGCGTGGTCACGAATCGAGTTTGGGACGTGCAAGCGGGACCGGGCTTTGTCCGGTGGGAAACCGCCGATCCAGACCCAACGGGAACGAGCTACCCCGGCCCCGGAACCTTTGGCGTTGATACGGACGACTATTGCATCGAGTACACGGAGTAAAGCAATGAGCGGAACACTCAGAGGCGTTGTCGATATCAACTCGGCACTGGCGAACGAATACCAGAATGGGGGCGACCTTTTCAAAGTGCTCTTCGATGCGTTTGAGGCGCATCCGGGTACGACTCGGATCGCGCTCCAACACGGGAGCGGTGGAACGGGCGACGGCGCAGGAACAGGCCGATGGGATTCAGGCGCGGGCTCGTTCGCGAACAACGCGTTCGCCGTGTGGCGCATGAACACGAACGGCGGGCGAACCTGGCCTTGGTACTTCACCCTGCACAGCCAATGCGCTGGGGGAAACTCTGCAACGTGGGGGGCCGCTCCCGGTGATCCGCTCGCCAGTGAGCAGAGCACCGCGTCTTCGACGGGCTACGTCGGCTTTCAGGCCGCGATCGGAATCGGCGGCGACGAAAATCCGTGGAACGGCAGCACCGCCAATGACGGAACCGATAGTCGTGCGGGCTCGGCAGCGCTTCCACTTGGCGGCGACGGCAGTGCAGCGGTTTGGCGAACCCCGGTGGGCGGAACCAATCTCATGGTGTTCCCGCGCAGCAACAATCCAGGCGGGGCGTACGACACCGGCAAAGAAGACATGTGCGTACTCATGAATGGGGCTGCGGGGAGCCAGATCCGCTCGCACCTCATCATGGACGACGACAACCTCTGTCTGTATTGGGACTACGGCGACGCCGGCACGTCCAATCAAACTTGGATGTTCATGGGCGTTTTCGATCCGCATCCGGGGATTTCGGCCTACGACAGACCTTTCGTGCAGTGGCGCTCCAACACGTCCATTAGCGAAGCGGCGGCCACAGAGCGGAGCGGCGGAATCGCGGTGCCTGACAGTACGGAGTTGAATTCGGTCATGCGGGTCGAGTTCAATGCCCGGAAGTTCCACGACGCGGCAAACACGCCGAACGCCGTGTTCGTGCCCCCGGAGTACGATCTCACGCCGTTTGACATTCTCATGGCAGACGGCGCGCGGAAGGGCTTTGCCGGAACGACGCAAGACGTGTTTCAGGTTTGCTACGGCGTTCCCCGAAACAGCTCCAACGCCGCAAAGACGTTTGGGATTCTCGGGAACAATACCGTCGACTCATTGAAAGCGGCGTTCAAGTGGACCGGGGTACTTGAGCCGGGTGCGACGAGCACGCGGGAAGGGGTGACATTCTAAGTGGCTGACGAGCTTCTAGCTGAGACCGGACCGGGGCCTTCCGAGAATATGCTGGTCGGCGGGTTCCGGCTGATCGAAGGCGGATGCGTTACGGAAGAGAGCGGGAATTCGTATCACAACCGTGTTTGGGATACGATGGCGAGCGGCTTCGTGCGTTGGGTAACGCTAAACACGGGCGATCCCTTTGGCGCGCAGTACCCCGGCCCCGGTACGTTCGGCATTCACACGGACGACTTCTGTGTGGAGTACGTGGACGACGCGATAGAAGTGGTGGAAGTAGAGAACCCGCTATGGACGCCCGGCACCCCGGATCTAACTAGGGACTGTGAGCTATGGCTTCCCCTTGACGGAGACGCCTTCGGCAAGGCACCGGGCAACTTCACGTCACAGTTCACCCATACCGGCAGCTTCTGTCCTGCCGGCAGCGGTATGGGCCTCGCCCAAGACCCGACAAACCCGCTGCGCGTCACAGGCGTCAACGCGGCACTCGACCCCTCGACCTACGCCCCCGCGTGGGAGTTCACGATTTGCATGGGCGTGTGGATGTGGGCGTATCGGGCTAGCTGTGCATGGGCACGCTGCGACGTGTTCGCAGGCAGCCAGTCTGTTTTCCAGTGGTATCAGGGCGGCGACGGCCATCAGCGAGTCGGTCACGACAAGCCCGACTGGGAATCCGCGACAAGCGTAACGCCCCTGATTCCGCCGCTGTTTCAGTGGAACTTCCTAGCGATGACCATGAACGCGGACGGCATCACCGGCACGTTCACGCTCAACGACCAAACCGAACCGTACGCGCTCACCACCATCGGCACGAAGACGGGGCAGCCGTTTACGCTCGGAGACTCGTGGAACACCGCTCCGATGGACGGCGCGTTCTCGGGAGTGCTCATGGAGAGTCGGGTCGAATCTCCGGCGGAGTTGCAAGTCATCCGTACGGCAATGATGGGGTTGTAGGTGTATTAATGGGCCATTCATCATTTAGACCAGTCCCAACGGGCATTTCCCCGGCGCCAGCCAAGCCCGATCCGGTATGGGCGTGGAACGGGATAGACACGAGTCAGTTCGAAGGGAGCGCGGCATACGACAACGCAGGCGGAACCGTGCCTACGCTAACCGTCGTGCCGACGTTTGCCGACGCGGACAACCCTTGGGTGAACGGCCTTGAAATGCGCGCCAACGGAAGTGGGCTCGCAGTCTGGCTCGCCAACGACACGCTGAGCGGTCTTGGGCTCGCGGAGAAGGGGTTTTTACTCCATTGGGTGGGCGCGGGGATCACTGCCAATTGCAGGGGCGGGCTTGCCTTTTTATGCGACGATAGCCAGCCCAACTTCTACGGCTACGCGATGAGCTGGGGTAACTTTTGCTATCGCTACCGGATCGATAACGGCGTCACCGTGAGCAGCAACGACTCGGTACAGCTATGGAGCACGGCCGCCAGCACCAATCCGGTGATCGGCACAGACCGCCTATTCGCGCGCAAGCCCGCTGCGGCGCAGCCGGAGTTCATCCGGTTCAGTGAGGTTCTTTCGGGTACGGGTGCGGATACCCAGACAAAGTACCGTCAGCGGCAATCGCAGTGGCCTTCGGAGCCGCCGCCGGTCGGTTGGAATAGCTTGGATTGTGACCGATGGGGGCTTTGCATGGGGGAGTCGGGGAACAACCTCATGATCCTTACCAAGCTGGAAATGTACGAGCTGATCTAATGGGCTACGCAGGCTACCAACCTAAGAATCTAGTCGCGGCTGCCCCGCCCGGTGCGCCGTTGTTTCAGTGGAACGAAACGGACACCACGCAGTTTGAAGCGACACCCGCATTCACGAGCGGCGGGTGGGTGCCGACACTGACGGCGGTCGCGAACAGCGACACCGACTGCCCCTCCGACAACGTGCTCCGACTCGAAGGGCACGGCGTCGCCGCGGGGGCCGGGGGTCGAGTCGTGTGGCTCGCCAAAGACCCCTTGGCGTTGGCCGGCGACGACCGCAGTTTCCAGATCGATTACCTCGCGACCAACAATCGCCAGGCTTCGGGGTTCGCCATCATGGCCGACTTGGGGGGTGGCGGATTGCACTGCATGACGTTCCCGCTCGATTCGGTGTCGACTCCCGGCGATCGTATCGACGCGGGAGCCATCGGAGCACCCGCCGTGGGCGTGAATCCGATGTTCGATTTGCTTACGGCTTGGACGTACCTTCGGGTGACTGTGCGGGGTCGGAAAGTGGTCGGCACACCGCCTGAGTTCGCGGTGGACGTGTCTTGCCAGGGAAGGCTGTACTCCACGGCTGACGATCAGTACGTTGGGTATAGACGCATCTTCCGAAGCGGCTACGGCGCACCACCCTCTTCATGGGATAATCTCAATTGCCTTCGTTGGGGGCTCACCGTGGGGGCGTTCAACGCTTCTGATTCCAAAATCGATATCGGCAAACTGCGGATAAAGACGATCTAATGGCAGACACCCTACTATTCGAGTGGAACGGAGTAGACGCCTCGCAGTTTGAGGCGTCCGCGATGTTCGCGAGCGCGAGCTGGGTGCCGTCGCTCAACGTCGTGCCGACTTCGGATGTGGACTGCTTCGCCGACAACTACTTGGAGTTGGTGACCACTGGCCCCGCGTCGGCGGGTGGCGTTGTCTGGCTTGCCAAAGACCCCTTGCCGCTCACGGGCGAAAACCGACGCTACCGTATCGAGTGGGACGGTTTTGGGCTCGGCTCACAGTACGGGGGTTTCTCGGTTTTGAGCGATCCCGCGGGCGGGGGGCACGCGGTCGTGAATCTACTCGGGCAAGCCGGTTGGAAAAGCCGTGTCGACGCAGGGGTGCACACCACAAACGGCAGCACACCCCCACAGGTATGGAACGGTGAAAAGATGGCCCACGGCAATACGTGGGTACTTGGCCGCAAGCCCGCAGCCGCGCGGCCGGAGCTGAGCATCATGCACCAAGTACAACTTGGGACGGCGCAAAATAGCCGCCGATTGAACGACTCGATATGGACGGGGATCTCCGCGTACCCGGCGTCGTGGAACAGTCTTGATTGCCTCTACTGGGGGCTCGCGCTGCAAACGTCTGGCGGAAACCTACCTTCTAACGCGATCATTCAACTCGCGACTTTGAAAGTGTGGTCGTACGAATGAGCTTGCTGATCCTATTCGACGGTGCCGCAGCCGCTAGTGGCGCTCCCACAATCACGAGCGTGAGCGATCCCATCGTGCCCCGGCGTGGCGGCAAGGTCGTCAAGATCCTTGGTACAGGCTTTGAGGCGGGGGCCGTGGTCGAGCTTTTGCAGGCTTCGGTCGTTCAGGGGGCGGGGTACATCTTCGACGCGGACTTCGACGTGACCGCGACGTGTATTTTCGTGGGGCTCCCCCCGCTCCCCGATGGCGTCTACGACCTGCAAATAACCGTGGGGGCTGCGACCGCTACCTTCATCGCCGCGTTTGAATACAGGCTCTTCGCCGAAGAGACGAAAGTTATGCGCGTGCGCGGGAGCTTTGCGCAACCGTGGCGCACCGGGCCGCGCATTCTCACCAATAACATCGCGGGGCTAGCGCTATGAGCTTGGAGCAAGGGCTCTTTTCCGCGATTCTCGATGCCATCTTCGGCTCCGACGAAGACATTGCCGGCAAGCCCGTCACGCGGCTTGTGGCGCCGCTTCTCGACACGGAGACGACCACCATGGTGGTCGAGAGTACGCTCAGCATCGGCGAGAACACGGACGGATCGGGGGACGCCCGGCTCTTGGTGGGTGGTGAAATCATCGAAACCACCGGCCGAACCGATGGGCCGGGTACGTTCACGTTTGATACGCTGAGCCGCGGGCTCGACAATACCAAGGCGATCACGCACCCGCCGGGCTCGCTCGTGTTCGATCTGAGCGACAACGCAAGCGCACTCGACCTTCTGCGCCGCGGGCTCTTGGTGGACTACGCGGTAGGCGAAGACCTGGATATCATCGGTCGGAACTTGGGGCTCACCCGGTGCCCCGGTATCACCGAGGACCAGTGGCGGGCGGTCATCAAAGCGGTGGCCTATCTCCCGAAGAGCACGATTCACGCCTTCGATGAGGCCCTAGAGGCGCTTCTAGGGGCCAGTCAGTACGCCATCCGAGAGAACATTACGGCCGACCCTTGGAAGGTCTTCGTGGACGTGATCGTGCTCTTGGCCACAAGCCTACGGGGCCGCTTCATGCTGAATGGGGGCGAGCCCGCGCTCACCACGGGGCTCACGACCGTCGACGTGGACTACGATGTGATCGAGCCCGCGCTCGCACTCTATCTAGGCGAGGCGTCGCAAACCTACGGACTGCGCACCATTGACTACCCGGCTGGGTCCACCGGGACCGCGACCGTAGGCGTCTATCTCGACACCCCAGAGTCACGGCGCGGTCTTCGGGAAGGGCTCACCAACTACTTTTTGCCGGGGGGCAGCGTTGCAGGGGCCACGATCACGCTCGGCACGAGCCCCGGCGCCGCGGGTACGGCGGTGATCGTGGATTACACGGCGCTGAGCGCGCACTATCTAGCACTGAACGAAACCGTGTCGGAAGACGCGGACTACTACGCTTATCTTTCCGACCCCCTCTTAGCGGTGCGGTGCTTACTCGACCAGATCCGGGCCGCGGGGATACACGCCGAAGTGGCAGTACAGGTATAAAACAATGCGAATCGTCAAATGGAATCCCCAAGAGCGCGTCGACATACCCGATATCACGGCGCAAAACTTTCTCATGCTGGGCGAGTTCCGTCGCACGGTGCGCGGCGCGCTGGGCATTGAAGCGAACGGGATCATCAAAGGCTTCGCAGTCGAGCCGGCCGCCGTTCCTGATTCCACCATCGTGGTCAAGCTCGACGATGGCGGCGTTCTGAGCTTTGCCTTCGGCTCCGAGGCTATTGGCGCGCACACGGACTACGGCCAGCTCATGGGGGGCGACAACTCCGATGGCAACACCGAAGGCAACGCGCAGCAATCCATTGACTTCATTGCGCAGCCCGATGCGACGTACACGGTTGGGATGCGCTTTTCATACACAGATGGCGCCAACGATAACCGGGCCTTCTGGAATGAAGGCACCGACTCGGAGTTCATCGCAGCCGTCAACACTCGGCACCTTCCACAATTCGAAATCGCGCTCAATCCGGTTGGCAACGAGTGGCTTCTGCTTGCTGACGTGGTGTGGAACAGCGGCGTCGGGATCATCAATACCGGCGATATCACCGACTTGCGCGAGGGTGCTTTCGAAGGCCCTTCCCCGTGGCAGCAAACGACCCGGCTCGGAAGCGGCGGGATGCCTGACTTCTCGCGCTCTTCGACCAATCGTCACGACACGGAAGTGAACGCCGTCTACCCGGCCATCAAAGGGGTCGCTCGGCAGATTCAGGATCTCAAAGGCCCCGACGACGCGTTCAACTGGAATTGGTGGAACGACCCCTACAAGCCCGCCGATCCTTCGGGCACGCTCACGCGCGACAATGCCACCAATCTGCGGTCGCTCCGTACGGTGCATTTTACCGTAGGCGATGGGGTGACTTCATGGGGCGACTTCAATGGGCTTGTCTTGGGGACGGGGCTCGATGCGTGCCTTTCCCATATCGCAGCGGAACAAGGCACGCCGACCCTTCTCGGAAGTCACGTCATCATTCAGATTCTCGTGAACGGGAGTAACGGGGTCGCAAGCGAAGCCTTTCAGATCGGCAACTACGTCTTCGATCGTACCTTGATCGAGATCCGCGGCGGGGGCGGTCGCGATACCAGCAACGGCTCGTACTGGCACAACTCACAGATCGATTGCGTGGGCACGCTGACGACCCCGGCTTTCGATATGAACATCTACAGCGGTTTGGTTCTTCGCGACTTGAAGTTCAACACCACTGGCTCCGATACCCGCATCGCTCGGATCGACGGGCAAGGAACCCGCTTTGGGATGTACAACTGCTACGTGGAGTGCCAAAGCAGCGACATTACGCCGTGGCTTGAGCAAGACAATTGCGATTTTGTGGAGATTGCACATTGCGAGCTAGGCGGCACCGCGCTTATTACCGGCAGCCCCCGTTCGGGCGGAGAATGGCGCCACTGCGGTATCAACGGGGAAGTGCGCTTGCTCGGCGGTGGTTCCACCACGTTCGCTAGTTGCGATTTTGACTACCAGGGCGACTTGCACGGCATGATTTGGGCGAGCAATTGCTACGGCGTCTCCTTCAATGACTGCCGCTTCGCGTCGTCCACACAAGAGCACGATGTGGTGCACTTCGAAAACTCACTCGGCGAGTTCGGGGGTATTCGATTCCAAGGGTGCCAATTCTCATGCTTCGAAACCGCGCCCGGCCACGTACCTGACGCCGGAAGTAACGGCGCGAATGGCACGGGGTGGTGCCTCTACTTCGATAACGGGGGCGGCACTGCGATCAACACGGGGCCGGTGATCGTCGATAACTGCCAGTTCAACGGCAGTGGTAACTTCGGCGGCGGGCACATCGATTCGGGCGGGATCTTTTGCGATGATCTCGATGTTTTCCTTGTTACCAACTGTAGTTTTTATACTTTCGGACTGCACCCCGGTGGCACGCCTAGGTGCTCGCACATACGCACGAAAAGCTCGGCAGTCGGGTTCCCTTCGGACTACCAGATCCGAGGCTGTACGTTTTTCGATTGGGTCAATGACGGTGTTATCGCGAACAACACTACGAAGATCCCCGTCTACTTGGATGACTCGGATTCTACGATCGTTTCCAACTGCAAGTTCAGCGGCACGTTTGCCGGGACACTAGTGTATCTCGACAACTCCGATTACGCGCAAGTGCTCGGGTGCAATATGAAAAACGCGGCCTTGTGGGGCGTCGAAGCAATCGCTTCCGCGATCCTTTTGATCGCCAATAACACAATGTTCTCAGGCACCGATGCAGGATTCTTTCTCGATGCGTCTTCGGGCTCTTCGGTGATCACCGGCAATAACATCGATGGGGGCGGTTCGACGGCGAACAGCGTCGTGGGCAACGGCATCATCGAATGCGATGGGCAAGTTATCGTCAGCGACAACCGGATCGACAATTGGAGCGGCACCATTTATCACGCCATCGATTTAGGCGCGAACGATTGCGTGATCATGGGCAACCATTCCGCCGGGATCATCGATTCCAACGGCACCACCGGACACGCCGGTTGGGCGACAAGCCCGAAAATGAACGTCGTCGGCGGATATCTGTAAGGCTGTAGTGGGGGAACATGCTTGAATGGTGGCAAAGCGCGATTGAGCCCCACTGGCCTTTTTTGGTCGCCGCCGTGGTGTTCATGGTGGTCGGCCAAGTCATGAAGCGGAGCGTGTTCACGCGCCCTCGCGCGTATGCGGTGTACGTCGACCAGCTCCCGTACGAAACCAGCTACATGCCCGGCCGGCCGCGCGTGAAGCGCAAGGCCAAGTGGTTTTGGTGGTGGGCCTACAAGACCATGCCGCTGCACCCGGTCATGACCGGCGTCGTGCTCGGCTTCTTTGTCACGGCGGAGCCCGGCATGACGCCGGGGCAGAGCGCGCTCTACTTCGCGGGCGCCGGAGCGATCAGCGTGTTCCTGTATCAGACGGCCAAGGGGCTACTGAAACGCAAGGATATCGAGCTGCCGATGCTGCCCGGCCAAAGCAAGAGCCCGTCGCTTCAGGTACACAGGCCCTTGCCCTTGCCCCCGAAGGTGCCTTCGGTGGCCAGGGTGCTCAAGGAGCTAGACGACAAGGATCTAGACGAATGACTTGGCCGTTGTGGCTCGTCAAAGCCGGGCGGTGGCTCAGCAAGAACACGCAAGCCGCGCTCGCCGGGCTCGTGCTCTTCTTTGGTGCGGGGCTCGCGTACACGTATCACAAACGACGCCTTGGGAGCGTGAAGGATCTCTTGGCGGTCGAGAAGGCCCAAAAGGAGATCGTGGCGCTGCAAACAGAGCGCAAGATGCTCGCGCAGATGGGCAGCACGCTCCAAGGGGATCTCGATGTGGTCGACATGCGCATCGATGAACGCAAACGGACCATCGTCGCGTTGCACGAGGAAGCCGAAGGGCTCGACGATAACCAAGTGGCCGAAGCATTCGCTCGGCTCGGATACTGAGGGGGACACATGAGCAAGCTCGACAAAGTTGATACCAAGAAAATCGCCGTACTCGCCGCCATCGGCGTGGCCGTGATCATCGTCCTGTACGTCGTCTTTTCGTAGTGAAGGCCGCGATTCTGATCGCGATATGGCTCATGGCTTCGCCGGCCGCTGCGGCGGAGCCTGTGCCGTCTATCGAGCTTTGCGCGCCGGGCGTGCAGATGCGCCGCGTTCAGATGAACCACCATGGCAAGCCGGGGATCTGGTTCGATGCCCGCGTGGCCAAGTGCATGATGGTCCAGCTCCAAACCATCGATGCGCTCCGGGCTCAGGTCGCGGACTACGAAGTGCGCACGGGCATGAACGACCAGTTCACGCTTTTGGTGGAGCGCCAGCGCGACTTGGCCGTGCTCGAATCGGAAAAGGCCGTAGGAGCCCTTCAGAGCGCCGTACGGGGACGGCGGGAAGCCGAGGAAGCCCTGAACAAGCCAGGGCGCTCACGGGCCTTGTGGTTCGCCCTAGGCATCGTTTCGGGTGTGCTCGTGATCGGCGTGAGCGCGTACGCGATCAGTGCGACTCGCTAGGTGTTGCCGGGCGGGTTACACACGTGGCGTACGAATTCGGGCTTGGGAAGCCCGTTATCCGCAGAACGGCCCCTGTTTTTAGGGGTCGAGCTTCCAAACGGCGTGGGGGTCGACCGTTATCCCCTACGGCTGTTGGCTGATTACGGACCCCGCAAAGGGCCTTGAAACACGGGTGATACTGATTTCCGCAGGGGTGTACAACCTCTGCAACGCAGCGGCTACCCTGATTGCAGATCCCTTCCGCCGCGTTTCAGTCGTTCCGATAATCACGGCTAAGTGCCCGAACCCACACGGTAATCAACCCGCTACCAACACGGTTGAAGTAGCCAACTCTTTGCCGCTCATAGGTGAGTCTGTAACCGCGATGTACCGGACTACCCGCGCTCGATACGGTCGGCGAGCCTACGGAGAAGCCCCCCGACGAGCTGGCGTGTAGCCGGCCCGCTCTTGCGAATGGTGCGCGGGGGCTGCTTTGGGATGGGCACGCCATTGCTCATCGGGGGGTGGGGCTCGCGCCGCCGGAGGGGGCACTCTTCGGCGTGGTAGCCGTCCAGGCCATCGCACTCCGGGCAGATGCGGCGAACAGGCCGGGCGACCAGCCCGTCTTCGGGAAGGGCGTCCGTAAGCCGCTGCGCGGCGTCGTCATCGGTGCCCGGTACAAAGCCGAGAAGAGCATGGTGGCGGGGCTTCGACATGGCGCTTAGGACGCTTCGCGGGAGAGCCGCAAACGTACGGTCAACTGGTTATCGCTCAGCTCCGCCGTGGAAGCTAGCTCGCCTTCGAACGCGCGCTTCATCCGGGCGAGCTTGGCCTTCTTTTGCTTCAACAGCGTCTTGCTCCGTTTGAGCTGGCGCTGTAGTTCTTTGATCCGATCTTCATTTTTGGCAGCGGCCTTTTGGAGCGCGACGAATTTGCGGTCGAGCGTGGGCTTGCCGCGCTTGCGCTTTTTCTTTTGCGGCACCTCATCGTACCCGGTCGTCGACGCGTCGTGGTAGACGCGGTGCAGACTCGCCTGACTCACATCCGGTTTGGCGCAGCGGACCATGCCATACGCTACAGCGCCTTCGGCTTGGCGCATGGTGAGCGTACTCTTCGGCACCGTGATGACGATGCGCCGCCCTTCGGCGAAGATGCGAAGATTGCGCGCCCGCGCTCGCGTTAGAAAGCGCACGGTGTAACTGGGAGCGGGCAACGCGTGCTGCTTAGCGACCTTCGCGCCCAGCGTGATCGCGCGTCGCAGTGCACGGCCGGAGTAGTTCGTATCGTTGACGAGCGTATGTGCCATACGAGAAGTATAGCATGCGTCGTATACGATGCAAACGCGCCAACCCAGCGTTTTGCCAGAGAAGCGCCGGCTTAGGTGAGCCGGAGCACGAGCAAGATGAGGATCACGATGACGAGAACAGAGATTGCTGCCGAAGCGAGTTGGTTCAAATGCTTCATGGCCGGATCGTACGTGAGGGGCCGAAATAAAGAAGCCCCCGGAATGACTCGTTCCGAGGGCTTCCCATCCTACAACGTGGCTTCCACAACGAAGCGCACCCCGACCGTACCACGGACGCAACTCTCCCGGTATCCCGCGTCCTGGCTCGGCGTCGCTTTACGTTCGGGGCTCCGCTTCGCTCCGCCCCGTGAGTCGGGAGCCTTCGGCCCCCTCCCATCTTTGAAAGAAGTGCCATCGGATCGAAACGCTTAGCGAAAGCGGCGATTTGATCCTCTTGTTGCGCACGCAACTGCGCACACACGCGAGGCGCCCCCGCTGTAAAAATCCGTTCTACTCCAACTAAGACCTAGACGTGCGCGTTGTAACGCCCGTGTACGCTTTTGCCGCTTGGGAACCTTCGATGGCCTACCATACAGTTCCGCTCTGTCTCGCCACGCGCCGCTATAGATGCGCTCGTGTGGCTTTGTCCGTTGTTGGCTCTAGGTGTGATCGTCGATCCGCTATCGCAGCGCGTGTCGTAAACCCGCGCCCCTCTTGCACCCCGCCAAGTTGAATGGGCATTACGGCTCCCCAATGAGCTGCCCCCCGCGAGTTTACTAGCGATGCTTTGAAGTCGATCGATGACCCCACGGTGGGCTTGTAGATCGATCGTTTGGCGCTCCGCAAGACTCAAGAGCGATACAACCGGCGTCCCCTGGTAGGCCAGGGGACGTAAGGCCCGGCGACCCATGTGGAAGTCGACTCGTGCGGGTCTGGCTAGCCGCCCTACCTCTTTTGGTAAAGTGTGGGTGCGCGAGAAGGCTGCCCCATGCAGCACCACATGGACGGCTTTGCTTCTACGTCGATTGCGGCCCGCGGATCAAGAGGGCCGTGATAGAAAAGGGACCGCCCTGGACCGATGTGGAACGACCCAGGGCGGTATATGCGCAAAAACAGGGGTGTTTTCGCTGATAGGTCGAGAAGTTACCAGACGCCCCCTACAAAAAGCAACGGCCTAGGTCTTGGGAACCTAGGCCGCTACCGGCACGGACAACTAACTCTTGACGACACACCCTACACGGATTGGGAAATCCCGTTTCAGGATAACGGCATTGTGCCATTATCCTCTGAGTAGGGCAAGCACATCTAGGCCCCATGATCCATTTGATTCGAAGCAATAGCTTCACCGATATCCTTGGCGCCCCGCAGTGGTTCCTAGACTACACCGCGCGCCATCTGAGCATCCCCATCGAAGTGCGCCAGAAGAAAGGCGCGCGTTTCGGGAAGGTATGGTGGCACGAGGGGGAGCCGTGGGGCTCGCTCGTCCACGAGAACCGGGTCGCCGCGGGGCTCACGCCGTACGTTGAAAAGCTCGCCGCGCACTACGGGCTCCAACACCAAACGCGGGATATTCGTCAGCGCCCCGAAGAACAAGTGCCGTGGTGGAGCCTGAACGTGAAGTGGCGGCCCTACCAAGACGACATTCACCAAAAGACGTGCACCACCCCCACGGGGATCATCAATGCGGTGCCACGCTCCGGCAAGACACTTATGGCTGCGCGGGTCATCGATTCCATCGCGCTGCCCGCGCTCTACATCGCGCCATCGGTCGCCATCGTGCGCCAAACCTACAATGTGTTCGTTTCGCACTTCGGCGAACACATGGTCGCGCGGCTCGACGGCAGTGCGAAGCCGCACGAGCGGGATATCGAGAAGCCTATCGTGATTGCCACTACACCAAGTGCAGTGCGCCAGTCACGCGAGTGGTTCGACACGCGCGGCGTGTTGATCATCGATGAGAGCCACCACAGTGCGGCCGAAACGTACCACCGGATCAATCTGCTCGCGGAGAACGTGCACTACCGCTACTTATTCACAGGCACGAATTTTCGTTCTGGCGACGATACGCTGGCGATGGAAGCGATCTGTTCCCAGGTTATCCACAGGGTGACCGTCTCTGACTTGGTGCCCAAGTACCTCGCGCAACCGCGCGTCTTCTTTGCGCCCGTAAAGGGGCCGAAAGTGAGCGCGGAAGACTGGCGGGCCGCATACGATAAGGGGATCGTCGACTACGAACCGCGCAACAGTCTCGTCGTCAACTTAGCGACGATGCTTTCACAGGATAACGCGTTGCCGACAATCGTATTGGTGCGCCGACGTAAGCACGCGACCTTGCTCGCTGAACGCATCCCCAATGCCGTCGCGGTCCGCGGTGGCGAGGCCGCTCTCACGAATGATTCCATCGAAGATTTCCTTGCGGGCAAGGTGCAAGTGCTGGTAGGTACAACGGTCCTAGGAGAAGGTGTGGACGTGCCGCGAGCGGCGGCTTTGATCTACGCTTCTGGGGGTGCTGAAGGGGTGTCGATGCTGCAATCATATTTTCGTCCGTTGACGGCCCACGAGGGCAAAGACCGGGCGTACATTTATGACTTCATCGATTCGCAGCACCGTACTTTGCGACGGCATAGCAAACAGCGGATCGATTTTGCGCGGTTACACTTGGGAGACTGCGTGAACGCTCCGTGACGAAAGGCACTGGACGACACAATGGGGACAACGGTTTGGGAAACCTTAGAGCACTATCATCAACTCAGAACGAAATACGGACGCCGGAGACCGCGTTCGATTGGGACAGAGAGGCGGAATTCAGACGCGAGGCATATCGAACAGTTTCTCGCATGGTGCACGACGCAACAGCTTCCCCCGCGGCTTTTCATGGAGAAGCGATTCGAGGCGATGTACCGGGCGTCGCACAAAAAAGTCGTTCCCCGAACAAGCCAGCTCGCAAGCGAACGTCTTGCCAAGTGCTGGTCACGGGTCGAGCAAGATCACTACACCGATCAGCACACCAAGCGCGTCACCAAAGCGCAAGGCACAACGGTGCAGATCGATGTGCGCGCGCTCGTCGCTGATCCGATGGCGTACCAAGAGGACGTGAAGCGTCAGAACGCGGGCGCACCCGAAGGCTGCCTCGCAATGCAGCGGTACTCAGGCGGTTACCATCCGAAGAGCGAGTGGTGCAAGGCGTGCACATGCAAAGCGCGTTGCAGCGATCAGCTCAAGACCGCACACGGCTTCGATGTAGTGGCGCTTCGCACAGGCCGTTACCAGCAAGTACCGAATCATATTCTTAGGGCAGCGTTTGCGTAGGGGTGAGTCATGGGGGTGTTCTCGTTCGATGCGAGCTTTCAAAGAGCGATCCTTCGCCTTTGCATGGTGGATGACGCGTTTTGCCTACGGGCTCTTCAGTGGTTAGAGCCGGCCTACTTCACGAGCCCGGCGTTCGGGTGGATCTTCAAAGAGATCGATCGGTACTGGCAAGAGTATCAAATGCGCTGCACGGAGATTCCGCTCCGCCAAGCGCTGCAACAGCTTCCCGACGATAAGCGCGCGCTCTACAGCCAAGAGCTAGAGGCGATCGTCAACTTGGGGCTCGTTCCCGAAGCCCCCTACATCCGCCACGAGCTTTCCGAGTATTGCAAGCGCGCGATGTTCGCCGACACGCATCAACAGGCGGCGGTGCACTTCAATCAAGGCCAGTTCGAAGAGGCGTACTCGATGACTTCGCAAGCGTCGGAGAAGATGGCGGAGATCGACTTCGGTGCCGAAGACCGGCAGTGGTTCTTTGACGAGCTGGGTGAGCGCCAAGTGGGTCGCTGGCAAAACCAAAGCGCGATGCGCCCCGAACCGTTCTTTACGGGCATCCATGATCTCGATGAGCGCACCAATGGGGGCGTGCACCGGGGCGAGCTATGGGTGGTCTTCGCGTACGCCAAGCGCTGCAAGAGCACGTGGCTCATCAATCAGGGCTACAACGCGCTGAACGTCATGGCCCGGCCGGTGCTGCACATCGTGCTCGAAGGGTCGGGCGCGCAGATCGCGGCGCGCTACGATGCGATCTTCAGCCAAGAGCTGTACACGAACGTCAAGCACGGGACGATCAACTCCACGGCCTACAAGGCCATGCACGAGCGGTACGCGCGGCTCAAAAAGAAGCTCGTCATTCGCACCCTGAACGATTGGGATGTGAACGTGCTCCACATTCAGGCCGAAATGGCCAAGCTCAAGGCGCAGAACTTCAAGCCTGAGCTGTTGCTCGTAGACTACATGGACCTACTTCGCTCGCGCACGCGCTGCGATAGTGAGACCCAGCACCAAGTCAACGCCGCTCGTGACCTGAAGCGGCTCGTGAACCAAGAGCAAGTCGCGTGTTGGAGCGCGTGGCAGGCGCAGCGCCCGAAGCCGGGCTCCCAAGAGCGGGAGCACACGCTCACGAGTAGCAACGTCGCCGACGCCTACGCCAAGGTCCGTATCGTCGACGCTTATGGGAGTCTGAACGCTACGGACGCCGAAATGGCGGAAGGCCGGATGCGGGTCTACATGGAAGGGCATCGCGACGCGCCGATTGGCCGGCTCTACACGATTCGCAATGACCTTTCGACCATGCGGATGATCACATCGGTTGAAGGGCCGGGGGAATCGATATTGCCGCCCCCAGATAGCTACAAGGGGGCAACGACATGATCAGCTTCGAGCGCGCGCTCCGGCAGTTCGATGTGGGTGGGTTCATTACCAAGGTCGGCGGGCAAAAGGAAAGCCGATCGAGCCATTCCCACGAATATCTCATGACGTGCCCGAAGTGCGCTTCCGAACGGCTCCGGTGGAACCATCAAAAAGACGCGTGGATCTGTTGGGGCTGCAACCGCCGTGGCAACACCGTGGCGCTCTTGCAGATCGTCTTCGGGCTCGATGAGCAATCGGCGCTTCGCTACATTCTGGACGGCTACGAAGGGGGTGATGGGCAGCACACGAGCTTAGACGTGCAGAGCATTGCGCCGGCCACGCGCAAGCGCGCCACGCTTCGCCGACTTCCAACGATCCCGTGGCCCCCCGATGTGGAACGGCTCGACTACGTGCACGCGCACGCCCAAGCGTGGATCTACTTGCACCGTCGCGGTGTGTCCCAACAGCAAGCGGCGGCGTGGCGCTTGGGCTTCTGCCGGCACGGGTGGCTTCAAGGCTATCTCTTCTTTCCGGTCTACATGGACGATGGGCTCGTGTACTGGCAAGCGCGCGCCGCGTTTGATCCACCCGGTGGTGAGCGCAAGGGGTTCAAGAAGACCATGAACCCGAAGAGCGTCGAAGGTCACGCCACTGCGGGTGACGTGTTGCTCAACTACGATCGCGCACGGACCGAACAGCACGTCGTGGTGACCGAAGGGCCGTTCGATGCGATCAAGGTCGGCACGCACGCCGTGGCGATGCTGGGCAAGGTGCCGACGCCGCACAAGGTTGCGCGACTTCTGCGCATGCGCGCGATGCGGTACACGATCTATCTCGACCGCGGGCAAGAAGAGCGACGGTACGCCGAACAGTTGGCGAGCCAACTCAGCGTGCAAGCGCCGGTCTACATTGCTGAACCCCCCGAAGGTTACGACCCTGGATCACTGACTCCCGAACAGAACGCGTGGGTGATCCAAAACGCCACACGCTACAAAGCACAGTTGAGCGAGCGTCCGCTAGCCCACTAGCGATTCCCACTTGACCCGGTTCCCGGTCGCCTCTTGAATCTTGCGCGCGGTTGCGACCGTGGCTTTGCGTGTTCCTTTGAAAAGGTCGTGGATGGTCTGATAGCGGAGCCCGGTATCACGCGCGAGCATCGCCCGCGCTCCGTGCCCTTGCTTGTCACACCATTTTTGGAGTTCCGTTCGTTTGCTCATCCCTTGATTATGGGTGACGCCCGTTGGACGGTCAACCGTCCAGTTTTTTCAAGGGAAAAGACCCCTTTGCGATTATCCCTTGCATCGTATACGGTCAAGCGTCTATTATGGGTGTGAAGGGAAAAGAAACCATGGCCAAGCGAAACGACCACCACGCCCCCAGCACGTTCGACCCCGCGAAGTACGCTTACGAGGGCATCGTCGATCTCAAGCCCCCCATGCTTCCGCTCGAAGCCGATGAGTGCGCGCTCGCGTACTACAACGAAGCGTTCAAGCAATGGCAGAAGGATCGCGACGCGCTTCGGGATCGCGTCAACGCGGGCGGCTTCAAAGGCAACTTTGTTGAGAAGGCCACGTGCGATCATTGCGGTGCGTGGTTTCAGTACGGCGCGGAGTACAAGCACGACGACGGCGAGGTCATCGTGGTCGGCAATATCTGCGCAGACAACGCCTTCGGTTACGACACTCGCCGCGCTTACGACGCGGCCCGCGCTTCGAAGCTCCACAAGGGCCGCAAGGTGCGCATCGCGAAGTTCATCGCCGCTGCGGCGTTCATCAAAGATCACAGCATCGAACACGTCTTTACGGCCGCGACCATGGAGCACGATTCCAAGGGCGGTCGCATCCTTGACGAGATGCACGATAAGCTCATCGAGTGGGGCACGATCAGCGAAAAGCAGATCGCGTTCGCTAAGAAGCTCGCCGAAGAGATCACGAACCCCGCGCCGCTCGTGTGTGGCTTCTGCGCCGCCGCCGATCACGACCACAAGACCTGCCCCAACCGGCACCCGGTGCCCGTGACCGACGCGCGCATTGAGATCACTGGCATCGTGCGGCACACCGAGTGGCGCGATAACCAGTACGGCGGGAGCGCTCTCAAGGCGATCGTCGAAACCGTGGACGGCTTCAAGCTCTGGACGACGCTCCCCGGCGCGATTCAAGATGCGGTGGACGGCTATGAATACCGGGGCATCGGGGTCCGCTTCATGGCCAAGGTGGAGCGTTCGGACCGTGACGAGACCTTCGGCTTTGCCAAGCGCCCTACCAAGGCGAGCGTCGTCGACGCCAGCACCATCGTTTTCAACCCTCGTCTTCCCGAGCCGGGCGACAAGACCGATGCTGAGCTTCGGGATGCGCTCATCGCCGCACGCAAGGCCCTGTGAACTTGACGACCGTACACGATTCATCGTATAAAGAGATTGAAGGGAGATCCGAATGACCCAAGGAAAAAGAAAGAAGGCTGCGCCACTGCTCGATGACGCTCCCAAGCGCACGCATAAGGACGTGACGATCGCGGGCGTGACGATGCGCGGGCTTTCGGAGCGGCACCACTTGGCGCCCAAGCCCCAGCCGTACCGCTTCCCCAAGGAAGAGGTCGCCGAAGTGGCTGCGGGGCTCACGCTGGGCACGAACGTCATGCTCACTGGCCCCACGGGCTGCGGCAAGACTTCGCTCGTCGCGAGGCTCGCTTCCGAGCTGGGTCGGCCGTTCGTGCGGTTCAACTGCGACGGTGAAACGCGGGTCTCGAATCTGCGCGGCATGATGCGCCCCACAAGTGACGACGGGGTGCTGAGCCTGAAGTTCAATCCGGGCGATTTGGCCATCGCGATGCGTGAGGGCTATTGGGTGCTCTTCGACGAAATCGATGCGGCGCTTCCGAGTGTGCTCTTCGTGCTTCAGCCGGTGCTCGAAGAGGGCAACCGGGCGCTGCACATCCCTGAGACCGGCGAGACCGTGGTCCCACACGAAGACTTCGCGGTGTTCGCCACGGGCAACACGGTCGGCTACCGCGCCATGGCGCGAGCACGCCACGCCGGCACGCACTCGCTGAACGCGGCCTTCCTTGACCGCTTCGGGATCGTGATCGACTGCGGCTACCCGGAGCGCAAAGAAGAGATCAAGCGGATTCAGTGCCACGTGCCGAACCTGAAGATCGACTTCATCGATTCGGCTTGCCGGGTCGCCGCTTTCTTGCGGAAGGATCAGAACTTCATTTCCGACTTCTCGACCCGCCGACTCATTCAGTGGTGCAAGGTCATTGATCTCATGGGCGACTCGATGCGCGCCGCAGAGCTGACGGTCTTGCGCAAGCTCGAAAGCCCCACGGATGCCGAAGTTGCGCGCCAGACGATCAATCGTCAGTTTGGGTACGACAAATGAGCGACCTTCGCCACGTCATGGAGCGCGTCGGCCGTATCGTTGCGGCGGATCAACTTCTCACGGTCGACATACGCGGGGTCCAGGCGTACGCGACGCGGGGCCGTGTCGTGTTGCCGGCCATCGAAAACTACGATTGGCTGGGCGAGAACGCTTCTCGGATGCTGCACGGTATGCTCGACCACGAGTGCGGGCACGCGAGCTTCACCAACTTCGATACCGTTGAAAGGATATGCGAGGAAGAGACGGGGGCGTTCAAGGCGCTTTGGAATGCGCTCGAAGACGCCATGATCGAACGGTTGAAGGGCGCGGAGTTCAAGGGCTGCGCGCAGAACCTTGAACAGCTTCATAACTGGTTCTGGGAGCGCGGTGGTACAGGCGATCAGCCGATTCACGGTGTGATCAGCGATCACCCTGATTTTTGGATCGCGTTCTGCCTGAGCGTGAACACGGTGGTGACGCCGTACGGTGGCCACCCGATCGAAACTATCGAAGCCTTGCGGCCCGATGTAGGGGCGTTGCTGCGCGAAGTCGAAGACGAGCTAAAGAAGGTCGCCACTGCGGAGACCACCGAAGAGATATTCGAGATCACCAAGGCCATCTATGCGCACGTGGCCGATCGGGTGCCGGAAAAGCCGGAGCCTGAAGCGGGCGACGATGAGGGCGACGATGAGGGTGGCGCGTGCGACAATGCGGGCGATGGTGACGGCGCTGGTAAAGGCGGTAAAGGTCGCGCGCGAGCTAGCAAGCGTGACGGCGACGCTGACGATGATGGCGATGACGCTGCCGTTGATCGTGACGCTGACGATTCTGCGGAAGACGACGCCGACGATAAGGGCAAGGCCGATGCGGACCCCGACGCCAAAGAAGAGGCCGATGCAGACGCGGAAGACCGCAAGCCGCCGCCAATCTCCGAGCGCGATTTGGAGCGCTGGACGAATGTCGACGGCACGCCGCTGAGCCCCGATGACGCGGTGCAAGTGCGGGTGCGCAGTGTCTTTGAGCAACCGCGACACGTGCAGCCGTACACGGTATTCAGCCACGAGTTCGATCTCGTGCGCGACTTCTCTGTGGAGACCCACAAGACGGGCGCGAGCTACGATCGCGATATGCGCGCCGCGCGCTCCGCCAGCGAGTCGCTTTCCATTGCCTTCGAAACGGCCCTTCGAGCCAAGCGCGATCTGCACCCGGTCGGTGGGTACGATGAAGGCATGGCCGACCCCGATCTCTTGGGCGAGTACGCGGTGGGCTCGTGCCCGGCCGATCAGCTCTTCCAACAGATGGTCGCCGAAGATTCCGATGACGTGGCGGTGTCCATCTTGCTCGATTGCTCCGGCTCGATGGGCAACGGGCCTAGCTCGAAGGCCCACTTGGCCAAGCTCACGGCGCTCGCGCTGCACCAAGCGCTGAGCACGTGCCAGATCGAACATGAGATCACGGGCTTCACCACGTTTGAGCACCGCATGCCGCACACGTGGCTAGCCGGCGACTTCGGTGCGCTGGCGCGTGAGAACATGAAGCGGCTGGACGCGGCGCTTACCGAAGCCGAAGCGCAAGGCACGGACATATTCAAGTTCGCGCGGTGCGTGCGCGAGTGGCGCGACGAGCGGTTGCTCCAAGTACCGCTTTACGGCGTGTTCAAGAGCTTCGGCTCCACGGATGCCCGCGGGCTAGAGAACGTCGCCGGGCTGAGCCATAACCTGGACGGCGAAGCCGTGCTTTGGCAAGCGAACCGGATTGCGGAGCGCCCCGAAAAGCGTCGGGTTATGTTCGTGCTCTCCGATGGCAACCCCGAAGGGAGCGTCGATAACGCGCAAGGCGCGCGCTACCTGAAAGAAGCGGTCAAGCGGGTGCTCGCATCGGGTATCGAAATCTACGGTATCGGGATGGACAGTTCGGCGGTGCGCTCGTTCTATCCTGAGCATTGGGTGTGCTCCGACATGCAAGACCTTGGCAGGCTTGCCATGACCGCGATGACTGAGGTATTGCTCCGGTCCCGCACGGAGCGCACATGGGTGAAGGTCGCCTGACATGGGAAGAATGCTGGCCAGTGGTCGAAGCAGAAGCCCGGCGGTGGCGCCGAGCCGGCGCAGAGATCGGTCTCGACCGGGACGACTTGACCCAAGAGGCTTCGATCGCGGCGGTCCAGTGCGTGGCGCGCTGGCGGCCCGATGGGGGCGGTCGGACGACGTATGTGCGGACCGCGATCCGCAATCGTTTCGCGAACGTGCGGAAGCAAGCCCTACGTCAACGGCGCGTGCCACACGATGCCGATGGCCGGCCACGGCCGGAGTGGGTGGTCGGTTATGACGATTGTGGCTTGCAGTCTTGGGGAGCTTTCGATAAGGGTCGGATCGAGTCACGGCATGCTCTTCGTGTTCTGCACGATCGGCTCTCTAGGAATGATTGGGAATTCCTGGTTCAGACGTTGGTTCAAGGGGCACATTTGGCGCGGGGGATCGCGCCAGATCAAAAAGAGCGACTACACTCTAGGCTTCGGGAAATCCAAGGCCGCGCGCGACGCATTCTCACCGGGCTTCTTACAGATCATGAGGCAAAACCGATGAATGCAGCTTTGATTCCCCAACCGACCCGCGAAGAGCTTCCTGAGTGTCACGCCAACGGCAGTCAACCCCAAGGCTATGACCGCGAAGACCCGGTGTGCTGGAATTGCCGGGATAAGTTCACATGCTTGCCGAGCGCACTCGACAAAGCGTTGGTCGTCGGCGCGCTCCAAGACGATTCAGAGATTCATGCGGTGCTTTCCGAGGACATGAGCTTTCGCGCCGCCATCGAACGGATGGGGCATCGGCTGCGGGTGACCCAAGCGGGTGGTGAAGTTCCGCCGGAGCTGGACGTACGGACGCCGGTCGTAGAGACCGGAGTGCGGTCGGTGGCGACGACCCCCGAACCGGAGCCCGAGCCTGAGCCCGAGCCAGAACCCCCTGCCCCGGAGCCTGAGCCGGAGCCTGAGCCCGTTGCCGTGGCCCCCACGCCCGTTGCTCCCCCCGCTAAGCGCAAGCCCGCTAAGCGCCCCTCACGGGCCTTGGTGAACGAGAAGGGCGAGCCCACGCTCAAGAGCGGTAAGCCCTTGCCGCCTGTGCGCCAGCTCAGCAAAAAGCAGATGAAGGCCGCGATCGGGCGGATCAAGGTCAATCAGCCGTTCCCCTTGGAGCTGGGCATGCAGTTCGTGCGCAAAACGAAGGATGGGGACAATATCATCGTGAGACTCGTGCCCACGGGCTTTGAGCTAGACGGCGTGATCTACAGCTCGCTCAGCACGGCAGTCATGTACAGGCTCCGCAAGGTGACGAGCGGTAACGCGTATTTCAATTTGGTGACGAACCAGTGCACGGAGATATGGTCTGAAGACGGGGATGTGTTGGCCGGCTACATCGGATGAACGGTTGGATCATCAATCTTTGGGACAGCGCTCATTGCCGCGAAGAGCTGCGGCACGGGCATACCCCCGTGTTCTATTTCGAAGACGGCAAGCCGTGCTTTGAAGTCTGGTTTTGGCATTGCGACTTGTATCGGTGGTTCGTCATGAGCTATCAGTCAGACCCCCGATTCGAAGCACAGGGCGTGGTCTACTTTCACCCCGATGAGACTCCCGATCATCTACGTGCGCGATTCACTGCCCTTGCCATCCATTGAACGCAACTGATCAACTGAGCTTCGTAGGCATCGAGCACCAATGGCCGACGCCTGAGATCATAACGACGCGCACCGGGCGGATTCAGCTCGTGTACCGGCTTGTACAGACGCAAGCCGAGTTACACGCGATGCGCGATCAGCTCGTGAAGACCACGCACATCGTTTACGACTCCGAAACGAGCGGGCTCTTCGTTCATCTAGGCGCGCGCATCATTGGCCACGCGTTCGCGTGCTTCACCGGCCCGACTGAGATCACCGCGTGGTACATCCCTATCCGGCACATCGGGGCAGACAATGAAGAGCAAGCGCAGCTCCCCGTCGACTTGGTAAGCGATGCGGTGCAAGCGGTGCTCGCCGCGCCCGGATGGTGCGGCTTCTTTCACGCGAAGTTCGATTGGGCGCAGCTTCGCGCCGATGGTATCGGTTTTGCGCGCACGTTCGAAGACGTGTCGATCTTGGCGACGGCGGATAATGAGAACGAGCCGACGTTCGCGCTCAAGAATCTCGCTGCAAAGTATTGCGATCCAAAGGCGCGTGAAGAGCAAGGCGCGATGGATGCGTGGATGCGCGCGGACGCGCGCAAGTTAGGGCTCCCGTACAAGAAACGGAAGAAAGAATCCGAGGGGATGCTGGGCGAAGCCTCGTACATGGAGCGCTTCGCCTTCTCACGGACGCCGATCCATCTGTGCGGCAAGTACGCGTGCAAAGACGTGTTCTATACGATCTATCTTGCGCTCGTGAAGTATGAATCGGTCCCGTCGAAGTGGGCTTCGGTGGTCGCGCGTGAGAACAAGGTCGCGAAGATTCTGCACGAAATGGAGTGGCAAGGGCTACCCGTCGACGCGCCGCTCATTCGAGACACGCACGACCGCACAAAGATCGAGTACGCGTATTGGCTCGATGAGGCGCGCGCCTTGCTCTGCGATCCCGAGTTCACCGGCACGGACGCGGAGCTGCGCAAGCTCTTGTACGGCACGCTCAAACTCAAAGTGCCCAAGGAAACTAAGAAGGGCGGGCAGCCATCGGTGGATCGCGAAGCGCGCAAGCTCTTGGCGAAGCAGTATCCGCAGCACGAAGGGCTGATCGATGTGTTGGAGCATCTAGCGCGCGCGCAAAAGCTCTTCACGACGTACACCGCCAACTTCTTACGCTACGTGAGCCCGACCACGGGGTGCATTCACGCGAGCTACAATCAGCTTGAACGCAAAGAGCGCGGCGGTGTGCCCGTCACGGGAAGGCTCAGCTCCGCCGACCCGAACATGCAGAACATCGATTCGCACCTTGTGACGCTGCGCGATGGGTCGACCGTGGAGATCCGGCGCTACTTCGTTGTGCCCGAAGGCTACATCCGGTTCTACATCGATTTCAGTCAGATCGAGCTGCGCGTGCTCACGTGGTACTGCCAAGACCCGGTACTCTTGGAGTGCTACCGCAACGGGCTCGATGTACACCAAATCATCGCCGACCAGTTGGGCATCGATCGCAAGATCGCGAAGCAGGTCAACTTCGGCAACAGCTACGGCATGACTGAGATCGGGCTCGCGCTCCGCATCCCCGGTTACTACGACGACCCCGAAGGCACGCGCGAGTACGCGAAGTCGGTGCTCGAAGCCTATTTCGAGAAGTACAAGAACATCCGACTGTTCAAAGACGCCGCCGCACGCCGCATGCGCGAGAACGGGAACCTCTTTGTTAGCCCGTTTGGTCGACCCCGCCGCATTGACCTACTGAGCGCGGACGAGCAGTGGCTTCGGGAGCGCGGCGAGCGTCAAATGATGAGCAGTATCGTAAGTGGTACAGCGGCCGATCTCATGAAGGAATCGATGATCCGTTGCGACGCGGTGCTCAACTCACATGCGCTGGGCGTGGCCATGATGGGGGCGATGGGCGCCAAGCAGGTTCAGACGATTCACGATGAGCTGGTCTTCGATGTGCCGAACAAGCCGGGCTGGGCCGGGCTACTCGTGCAGCTCGCTCGTACGATGGAAGATTGGCCCATGTTTTCCGAGCCCGGCGATCGCGTCGGTGTGCCGATTGAAGTGAGCGCGGATGTGAGCACCACGACGTGGGCCGACAAGCGCGCTGTACAAATCCTTCCCGACGATACGCTGCAATGGGCCGCGTGATTATCCCCCGCGCAGACGTTGTATAGGAAGAGCATGCCAGCACCCCCGAAGAATTTCGTTCCGGCGAGTGAGATCGTTCGTCGATTGAATCTTGCATTGCCCGTCCACCTAGACGGGCTCGTCGATCCCCTTGGCAATGAGTTTTCGATTCATCGCGAAAATCTCATGGAGCTGTTGACCACGGATATCGACGCACTGCCGTTCGATAACCAGTCCGTCGCGCCGCTCTACATGGAAATGGCGCGCGCGCAGCGCTCGTGTGAATGGGGCGCCGAACAACTCGAAATCAAGTTCGTCCGTTGGAAGGCGCAGCGAAGCGCGGAGTGCCGCGACAAGAGCGAAAAGAAAGTCACCGTCGCCGAAGTCGAGAGCTTCTACCGGCTGCACGAGGACTACAACGAAATGGCTTCGGCCCCGAAGAGTTTGCGCGCGCTTGCGGATCTGTTTTCGGATGCCAAGCACGCGTTTCTTATGAAGGCTCGCGCGCAAGAGCATCAAAGCAAGCTCATGAGCGGGCACGAGTCTTCGATTCGATACGACGATCAACAGCAAAGACTCACCGAATTAGAACAACTCGAAACCGCCACCAAAGACGCCATCGAGCGTAGCGGTTCGGCAGATGCAGTGGCCCGCTACGTGGCGTCGCTGAAATAGGAATGAAGATGCAATTACCCCCAGGATATTTGATTCACCCCCAGAACCCGGCGTACATGTACAACCCGCAGACCGGGGAAGTGCTTGAAGCGCAAGCCGCTGTAGCGCCCGCGGTTCCACCGGCTCCCGCGCCCGCTCCGGTTGCTACGCCGTATGCGACGCCCGCACCGGCTCCCGCGCCGGTTGTACCCGCTGCCCAAGCGGTGCCGAGTTACGGCGCCGTCGACGTGGGTGCGATGGGTCAAGACAGTCAGAGCGTGTTCAGTGGCGGGGGAAAGCGGATCTACATCAATATGCCGCAGACCCCTTCGAACGTCGGCGAGAGCGCGTCGGTTCCCGTGCGCTTACTGCCGCCATGGACGCCGCAGCGCAGCTTTGCACACGTGAAGTACGCGGAGCACCGCTTGAACGCGAGTCTCGTGCCCGATGCAGGTAAGCGCCAGATCGCGTATGCCACTTGCTACGATAGCGAGGGCGGTCCCGGCCATTGCCCGATCTGCGAGGTGCTGAAGAAAGACACGACCGGCGACCTTTCGGCGTTCAAGCCGAAGGGCAAGTACATGTGGCAAGCGCTCGCGCTCGACAATCTGAACCAGCACTTCCGTCAGCGCATGGATGACGCGACCCAACAGCCTGTGCTGCACCCCGATGGAAGCCCCGTGTGGGATGTAATGCCGGGTCTTGTACGCATGCCGCCGACGCTGCACCGCGCGATCACCATGTTCTTCGAAAAGAAGGGCGACGCGACGCACCCGCAGACGGGCTACGCCATGGAGCTGATCAAAACTAAGAAGGGCGCGGGCACGATGGAAGTCGAGTATTCCGCGATGGACATGGCACCCGCGCCGCTCGACCCGAATCTCATGCCGGTGCTCGCGAATCTGATTGACCTTCAGTCGCAGATCCACTTCTACTCTCAGCCCGAAATGGAGCTGATCGCGCGCAATATCCTTGGGACTACGGTGGGGGTGGCCGCCCCGGCGCCCGTCCCGTCGCCCGGAGCCGCGTACGCTGCACCCCTCGTGGGTGTTCCGGCCGCTCCGCCCGCTGCACCGCCGCAGATGGTGCCACCGGCCCCCGCAGCGGTCCCTCCGGCACCGCCGGCCGCTCCGCCGGTCCCACAAGCTGCCCCGGCGGCCTATCCGCCCGCTACGGCCCCTGGCGGCATTCCCGCGGCTGCGCCCCCAACGCATCCCAACGTGCCCCCGGCGCCCGCTCCGGCCCCTGGATTGCCGCCGGGCATGGCGCCGACGCCACCGGCTCCCCCGCAAGGCGGCGAGCCCCCGGCGAGTGGGCTTACCCCGGAGCAATTCGAGCAGAGCGTGCTGGGTGAGAACACAGGCCAGACGCCCTTCTAATGGCCCTAGCCAAAAAGAAAACCACACGGAAGGCCCCCGCGAAGAAAGCGACCACAAAGAAGCGGAAGCCCAAGGCGGGCGCGAAGCAGGCGAGCCCTACCGAGTTCCTGAAGGGGCTCAAGGGGGCCGCCAACGAGGATACCGGGTTCCGGTTCCTAAGCGATTCGATATTCATGCAGGCGCGCGAACGGCTCCCCACGGGGGTGCTCGCGCTCGACAAGCTGAGTGGGGGCGGCTGGCCTTTGGGCTCGCTTGTCGAGATTGCGGCGTGGGAAGGGGTGGGCAAGAGCACGTTGCTCGACCAGTCCATGGCCCAAGTGCAGCGCATGGGGGGCACGGCCGCCGTGATCGACACCGAAGGCGCGCGCGACTTGGGCTACATGGAGCTTTTGGGGGTCGACCCGGAGAAGGTGATCCACATGAGCGCCTACACCATCGAAGAGTGCTTCACGCGTATCGATGAGATCCTGAATCGGCAGCAAGAGCTTGCCAGTACCGGCAGGCCGCTCGCGCCGCTGTTCATCGTGTGGGATTCCATCGGGGGTACGCCGGCCAAGGCGGAGAGCGAGGGCGAAAGCGACTCGAATCACATGGCGGTCGGCGCTAAGCGTATCAAGCAAAACCTTCGGCGCATCATGCTCCGGCTTCCCGAGCTTCGGGCGTGCCTTGTGGTGACGAACCACTTCTACAAAGAGCTAGGGCCGTTCGGCGCGCTTCAAACGCCGGGCGGGAGCGGGCTGCGCTATTTCCCGCACTTGCGGGTGCGGCTCATGCGCAAGGGCCAAATCAAATCAGGGCTTCGCTTGATCGGCCATGAAGTCTCGTGCCAGGTCAAAAAGACGCGCCTAGGGCCGATGCCTGAGCACACCAAAGCAGGGCTGATCTATGGGAGCGGGTTTGATAACTCGTTCACGCTTTTCGATTGGGCGTTAGAGAACGGCGAGGATGCCAAACACAAGTGGGTGACCCAACGGGGCGCGTGGTACTCCCTCGTGGAGCCGGGCCAAGAGCCGGTGACATTTCAGCACGGCTTCGTGGGCTTCGGTGCGCTCATGAACGAGCGGCCGGAGCTTTACCAAAAACTAGTGGCGAGGTATCTGGGGGGATGAGCGATCTACGGAAGGGGGGACCGTCTTGTAAGAAGTGGCGGTTCGTAGCGCGGACGGGGAACACACCCGTTTCGGCGACGGATTTGGGCGATCTCGATGAGTTCGTGATTGCGGATTGGCTGCACGCGGAACGGATGTACGACAACGGATGGTGGGTTCAGATCGGCGACAAGGTGTTCGATGTGGTGCTCAAGAAAAACGGCACGGTAAAGACGATGGTGGAACGCAGTGACGACTAAAAAGAAGAAAGCCCGCGCGCTCGATGACGTAAAGCTCACACCGTGGAAGGCGGTGGTCTTCGGCGATCTGCACGTGTCTCAGAAGACGCTCGACCGCTGCTTAGATACGCTCGCGCGAATACGCGTGCTCGCGCAGACGCATGACGCGATGGTGATCTGTACAGGCGACTTCTGGCACCAACGCGGTGTGCTGAACGTGCGTCAGATGGACGCGCTACTCGATGAGCTTGAGCAGTGGAAGGGCATCGAGTTCGTGATCATTCCGGGTAATCACGATCAAGTGAGCCAAGACGGGACGATTCACGGCGTGCGCATGTTTGGCGCGTTCCCGAATATCACCGTCGCGACTGAGCCGTTGCTTTGGCACCATAGCAAGGTCGCGTTCCTTCCGTGGCGCGAAGAGCCAGGCGAACAAGGCAAGCTCTTCGCGGGGCTCAAGGATGGCGCCCCCTGGACGGTCTTTGCGCACGCTGAAGTGCAAGGTGCGACAACGAACGGCGCCCATATCTCGCCCGGTCGTGTGAGCATTGCCGAAGTCGAAGCGGTGTCGCGCGCGTGTTACTGCGGCCACTACCACAAGCGCCAAAAGCTGGGCAAGCACACGTGGTACTTGGGCTCGCCGTTCGAAATGAACTTTGGGGAGCGAGACATGCCGCACGGTGTGGCGCTCATCGAAGAGGGCCGCGTGGCGCCTCACTTCATCGATTTCGAAGACATGCCGAAGCACCATCGGCTCGTGTACGGCAAGAGCTGGAAAGCGGCCGATGAGATCGCGCCGCACGATATCGTCGAAGTGCACGCGCCCGTCGATATCATGGGCACAGAGCGTTTGTCCGAAGTCATGGGCACGATTCCCGCGCAAGATGTGCGGACGCTCGTGCTCACAGAGGATGAAGATGAGTTGGCCGTGCCGTCGATCGCCATGGGGCTCGAAGAGGCGATGTACCAATGGGTACAGGACTGTGACGGCACCGATCTCGACAAGTTCAGGTTGCGCCAGTTGGGGCAGAGCCTTCTGGGGGAGATTCCCGAAGCGCGAGCGGTACAACCGTTAGCGCCAGAAGTTGCGATTGACCGGGTGACCGTTACGGACTTCTGCGGGGTCCGTGGGGATCGCACCTTCGAGTTTCCCGATGGGGTGACGCTGATCAAGGGTCCGATGGGGGCCGGCAAGACTTCCATGATGGACGCCTTGACGTGGGCATTCTTTGACACGACCACACCACGCAAGGCCGGGAGCCACGGCGCGAGTCTTCGGGCCGATGAAGTGGTTCACGATGAGGCCAAAACGTGCACCGTGCGTGCGGAGATTCGTTTAGCCGGCCGGAAGCAGCCTGTGATCGTCACGCGCACTAAGAAGCGGGGTTCGGGCAGTAAGGTCAAGATCACGGGGATCAAAGCGCCCGATGGCATCGCCGATCAAGAGTCGCTGATCCAGGCTGCGCTGGGGATCAGTCATCCACTTTGGCGCACGTGCGTCTATCTAGGCCAAGGGTCCGTAGGTAACTTCGTGACCGATGCGGACAAGCGCCGTAAAGACCTACTGAGCGCCGCCTTCGGGCTGGACGCATGCCCGGCCGCCCAAACCTACACGCGCGCCCGTATCAAAGAAGTCGGTGCCAGTATCGAGCGGCTTCGCATGCAGATGGTCTCTGATCAGCGCGCTGTACAAGTGCTGCAAGAGACGGACTACAAGACCCAGATCGCGCAGTGGGAAACGCAACGCCAAGCCTCGCTCGCAGCCGCACAGGCGGAAGGCGAGCGCGCCAAAAAACTCATGGCGGAGTGCGATGGGCACATGGCCACGGAACAGCAATGGCTTGACAGTAAGGCGGGCCACGAGGCGCACGTCGATACACTCACCAAGTCACTGGTCCGGTCTTCTCCGCAGAACAAGGCTGCCGACCTACAGCAACAGTTCGGTGCGCTCAAAGCAGAGCAGGCGATCGTGGAGCGGGATGAAGCGCTCGCGCGCGCAGAGCTGCAACGGCACTACGAGGCGATGGAAAAGGGGTCGAGCATATGCCCCACGTGTGAACGCCCCTTCGACGCGTCGCACCAAGAGCAACACGCCAAGGCCCTGGACGACAAGGTGCGGAGCTTTTCGGCGAGCATTCAGACGTTCGATGTGCGCATAAGTGACCTGGCGGTGAAGATGGGCGAGCTGGACACGGGCGTTGACCAGCAAGCCGAGCACATCGAAGTGCAGATCAAAGAGAGCCGTGCGGCTCTTGAGCAGTGCGCTCAAGCACTCAACTCGCTGGCGGTGATCAAAACGAACCGGGTCAACGCGGAGAAGCAGCTTCACGAGGCTCGCGCGGAGTACACGCGCCGGGAGCGCGAAGTGAACCCCTTTGGCGCCAAGCAAGCGGAGTGCGATGCCAAGGTTGCCGGGCTCACGAGCAAGCTCGCTGCGGATCGCGTCGAAATGGACGCGTACGACGAAAAGAACAACGATTTGCAGTTCTGGGAGAAGGGCTTCGGGGCCAAGGGGCTCCCGGTGCTCGTGCTCCGCGCAGCGCTTCACGAGCTAGAGACCTACGCCAACACGTTCATGGCGCAGCTCACGCGGGGCCGGATCTTCACCAAGCTACTCATGAAGGGGGATGAGCTGAAGATTCACTTCTACGCGGTAGATCCCGTGAGCGGGAAGGTGCACGAGCGCCGTTATGAGCAACTGAGCGGGGGCGAGCGCCGTTGCGTGGAGCTGGCCTTCAATCCGTTCGCGCTAGGGGAAATGGTGTTCAATCGTTGCGGGGTCCGCGTCAACACGCTGATCGTGGACGAGTTGACCACGCACCTAGGGCAAGACGAGAAGCCGCTTGTGTGCGATATTCTGCGCGATCTCGACCGGCGGTCGGTTGTGGTGATCGACCATGACTTGTCCGTGCAGAGCGAGTTCGATCAAGTGTGGGATCTGGGGGCGGTTGTCGAAGCCGAGCCCGAAGCCGAAGCGGGGGCAGCGTGAAGAACGATCTACGAAAAGACCGGGACCGATTGAGGCGGCAGAACGATCACCTCCGTGAAAAGGTCCGCAAGCTCGAAGCGCCCGATGAAGTGCGGCGCGACTATGAGCATTGGTACGAAGTGGTCGAATACTTTGACGCGAGCGAGATCAAGCGGCTCCCGGTTGACGGGGGCAGCGCGTTCATCATGGGCAAGCTCGATGACGTGACCATCGTCGAAGTGGGCAAGGGCACGCCGATGGAAGCGGTCAAGCGGTTGGGGGAATGGCTCAAAGAGAATGGCATTGACGCCTTGCTGGTTTCGGAGGGCGTCAAGTTCATGAAGCTCCGACCGGCGAGTGAGGATCAAGCCGCGAAGCTCGATAGGTACGAGCAAGTGAAGCGCGAAGCCGAGCCCGACAAGCCCCCAGCGCCGGAGGGACCACCGGAGCCTGAGCACATTCCCGAAGAGTTCGAAGGCCGCGCGTGACTCCGTACGTCGTCTACATGGGCATAGACCCCGGTAAGAGCGGGGCGCTCGCCATGCGCTCGCTAGACGGATTGTGGCGCGGTGTGGACTGTCCGCTTGTCGAGACCAGCACCGTGAAGCGCAAGAACAAAAAGACGGGCAAGGTCACCACGACCGTCAAGAAAGAGTCGAGCCCCGTGCTCATGGCGGGGCTGATTCGCGATGTTATGGAAGCCAAGGTCCACAAGGCCGCACGATTTGTCGTCTACATCGAGAAGGTCTCTGCGATGCCGGGCCAGGGGGTCACGAGCATGTTCTCGTTTGGTCGCAACTTTGGGCAGTGGGAAGGCGCCATCGCGGCGCTGGGGTGCGAAGTGCACTACGTCACCCCGCGCCGCTGGAAAAAGGTCATGCTCGCCGATGCCCCCAAGGGGAAGGAATCTGCGCGCATGAAGGCGCTACAGCTCTTTCCCTACCTTGCCGATGAGCTGAAATTCAAAAAGAACGAGGGCCGCGCCGAAGCGCTACTGATCGGGGAGTACGGCCGCCGCACTGAGAGCACGTGAACAAGGAACAGATTACCAAGGCGATTCAGCTCCGTGTCGGCCATCTGTTTGGGGTCGAGTCGGAGCTGGTTAGCGTCGAATGGGACGCTCGCCGGGGTAAGCCGTGGGTCAAGGTGCCGAGCCGGTTGCACACGGTGCTGTTCACACCGGGCCAACAGAAGCGGATCATCGGCGACGCTATCGATACCGTGCTCCGCCAAGAGCTGTGTGGGCTGGGGGACACGACGGATCTCACGGATGCAGAGTTGACGGCGAGATTGCAGGCGCTCCGTGACTGAGCCCGCCCCTAAGAAGCGCCGCCGGCTGAAGCGAAAGAAGGTCGCCACCGTACCCCCGCCGGCTCCGGTGAAACGAACGGCCCCTAAGAAGAAACGAACGGCGCCGAAAAAGAAACGAACGGCCCCTAAGAAGAAACGGAAGCCCGCCAAGAAGAAACGCGCGGCCAAGAAGACGGCGATCAAGGCAGGGCTCAAACGCGACCTTCCGAAGACGCACGTGGTTCGCCAGCAAGCCTACGCCGATTACGTCACGGACCCGGAGAGCCGCGATGAGGGCTACCACTACATCCGCGAGGATCGCGCGTTCAATAAGCACGTGAACATCCACATTTTTCGGAAGTGGAAAGAAGAGGACCAGTGGGAGCTGCACCGCGCCGCGTACTGGACCGAAGCCCAACGGATGCTCTTGGAACGGACGCGCAACGATACGGTGCAGATGCTTGCTGATTCGATGAACCAGCTAAACGAGCTGCGCGACTTCGCGTTCGAATGGTGCGACCCGATTCGCGATGAAGAGACGGGCGAAGTGCTCCGTTATCCTGAGAAGGACGACAAAGACCGCCCCCATCGGTTCGCGGGCAAGCCCATGCTCGCCGTGCCCATCCGCAACTACGAAGTCGCCGTGACTTCCGCGCTCGCGCTCGATGAGGCGGTGCGTGACCGACGCGATGAAGTGCTGCGGCTCACGGGCCAGGGAGAGAGCGCATCGAAGGCCGCCGTTGATCCGGTGGTCGAGCAAGTGAATCTCACGCCCGCTGACTTGCGTTCAATGGCCGCCGCACTCATCGAACGCCGACAACCGGAGCTAGTCGCCACCGCGCTTGACGTTACTCCCGAAGACCATAGGCCGCCTGATGACGAATGAAGGGCCACGCATTGCGGGCGCGATTCATCCCGCAACGCGGGACGGCTTTCGCAAGCTGTTGGAGGAAGCGAACCGTGTGGAGCGTGACGGTTATGAGCTTGTGACGATCGTGCAACTCGACACGGGGCTAGGTGCCGTGTTCCGTCGACGCCGAACCGGCGCGCAGTCGGAGCCGATTGTAAATAGCAGTTTTTTCGATTAGCTGGTCACGTTACGCTGGGGCGTGCGCAAGGCCACGCTTCGTAAAATAGAGCGCGCGAGAAAACGCTTGCTTACTTTGATCTCGACATTGGACCATACCGATGACTTGAATGCGCGTGCGGGCAGTCTCTTGCAAGAGTTGACCGCTGAGACGTTGCGCCAGTTACCGATGCTGGTCGACGCTAGGACCACGAAAGCGGACGCGATCATTTTGACGCGTGCGCAGCTTCACGATCTATTGGCGCGCTTCGGTCTTGACCTACTCATGGTACATACCGGGGGCTTACTTCAAGAGGACGATCAGGATTAGCTTTACGGGGGTGGGGGAGCTGTGTACCAGATGATACGCGCACTCGTGTGCGACGGATGCTTTCGCTATGAGCGGGTGCCCGAGGTGGAGCCGGGGCAACAGACCCCGCTGCCCGAAGGGTGGGAACGGCTCAAACTCGACGGGTGGGTAGGCAACTTCCACGTGTGCGGGGATTCATGCGTGACTTTGCTGACGGATCGTATACAACCGGCCCACAATGGCTAAATGGCAAGCAGGGGATTTTCAACGGCGCCACTACACCATCGAAGGCCCCGCGCTCGATGAAGCGCGCAAGGTTCGGCTCATGGTCGCCGTGGACGGCAAGACGCTCGTGGACGTGACCGGCATGGAGCCCGGTATCGTGGCGTTCGTAAGCCGGCCGACTGAGCAAGGCTTCGATATCGAGATCGTATCCGGTGGGGAGCTGGCGAAGCGGCTCGTGCCGGTGGGCGAGGAAATGTGGCCCGTGGCGGATTGGCAAAAGGATGCGCTAGGGGTCGAATGAGGGTCGAGCACCGTTCGAAGCGGGCCGACCACGAGTCGCCTGAGAGCATTCTGAGCCGGGTGCGCCAGATTGGCCCGATCGTGCTCGACCCGGCGACTCGCAAAGAGAATCCGGTCGGGGCTGAGTATATCCGTACGGTCGACTGCGATCCCGATGGGCTCGCCACGCGCTGGCGGGAGTTCAAGGGGCTCGTCTACGTGAATCCGCCCTACGGACGCGCCTACAACCGCGTGTGGGCCGAGAAGATCGCCAGCGAGGGCAAAGCAGGGGCGGAGATTGTGGCGCTCGTAGCGGCCCGCACAGGCTCGCAATGGTTCGATCAGATGTGGAGCGCCAACCGGATCTGTTTCGTGCGCGGGCGCATCCGTTTCGTAGGCTCTGAGGCCGGGGCTCCGTTCGATAGCGCGCTCTGCTATTGGGGGCATCGGGTGAGCCGCTTCGAGACGGCGATGGACGGCTTAGGGAAGCTGATCCGGCCGTGAGATAGGGCTACTCTATGCCCCGTGAGCAAACCGCCTGATATTGCGAGGCTCCCTTGGGATCAGCCCCGCAGCCATGCGTGGACGACCCCGCAGCAACGCGCGCTCGTGATCGGGTATCTCAAGGGCTACGTTGCCGGCCGCAATTGGGGCCAGGGCTGGGAAGTCGAAGAGCGCTTCATGGACAATGGGGTGAATGTGCACGTTGCCGTGGGGCCGACTGGACCCCCGCAAGAACGAACATTTCACCAACGGCCAGGAATGCCTATCCTTGTGCTGGCGGTTCTGCGCTCAAAGGATAATGAGCGCTTCGAGTGTGGTTTACACTTCCCGCGCGGGACAGACACGGACGTAGGAGAGATCGCGGTGAAATTGGGACTGGCGGCACGCTCATTAGACGCACTTCACCGTGAGGTTCCGTGGGTGTACTGAGGCGAGGTAGCCGGGGGCGACTTCCCTTCGATTCGAGCGGTGCACTCCGCCCCGAAGGGTATGGGCCGCTCCCTGAGATCGATGACGACTCCGACCTAGACGGCTTGCCGTGGCATCGGCGTACGGAGGATGCGTGGACGGATCTCGCTTTTCGTAACGTCATCCGTTCGCAGCTCGCGCACTACATCAAATGCCGTCCCGTCGTGTCGAAGTGGGAGCTTTGGGAGATCGCGACGGTGGTCAAAAGCTCGTGCACTCGACTCCCAGCCGATGAGGCGTATCTGCGGCTTCGGATCACGACGTGCGTGGGCGGGGATGGGTGCGGGTGTTCGCATGAAGGTTGCCAGCAATGTGAGGTCGCGGCGCCGTTTCCGGTGGAAGCGCGCAATCCGGTCGACTCGAATCAGATATTCGCGAGGATGTTCAACTCGCTCGATATCCTGTGCGGGATGGTCGTGAGCGGACCGGGCATCGGGATTCGCTTCTACAACGATACGCCAAGCGGGGCGATCGATGGGGTCAACACAGACTTCAAAGTGAGCCAGAAGTTCTTTCCGAACCGGGAGTCGGTGTATCTGAACGGTGTGAGGCAAAAGCCCGGTGCCACATGTGACTACGTACGCATTGAATCTGGCGGCACGGGAACGGGTTTTGATACCATTCGTTTTGTACACTTTGCTCCGATACCGGGGGACAGTATTTTGGTGGACTACGACCTTCAAGGGGTCTGAGGGGAATCTAGGGGGATTTTAGATGGCACGGACATTCATACGACAAGACATTCAGATCGGGAGTACGAACGATACTCTCATCGGATTCAATGATGCGGTATCGCCCGCAGCAACAATGGAATCGGGCGCCGGCACGGTAGCGGACGACCTGAACAACTTGCGCTCGATGGTTTCGAACCTGATCGATGTGCAAGCGGGCAATTGGTACACCGATGCCAACATCCCGGCCACGTTGGAGACGGGCGTCAAGCGAGGCGTCAACGATCTGAACAGCGGCCTTCATGCGGTCGAGAAAAAGCGCATCTTGCGCGACGTTCACAATCTGGTCGATGTTTGCGCTGGCGCTGCGGCGACCGGAACCCTGACCGCTGGGGGACAGCCGGCGAATGACGATACGGTCACGATCGGCTCGCAAGTTTACACTTGGAAGACGGTCCTGACGGGCGCGGCCGATGAAGTGTTCATTGGCGGTACTGTGGCGCTTTCGCTAGAGAACCTACGTCGCGCCATCAACGCCGATGGCGTCGCGGGCACAAACTACGGCACGGGCACAGTCGCCAATGCCGATGTGACCGCCACTGATACGGCCACGACCGTAGTCGCGACGGCGATTATCGGAGGCACGGCTGGTAACTCGATCGCCACGACCGAAAGCGGAGCAACCACGAGCTGGGGCGGCGCAACGCTCTCCGGTGGTCTGGATGCCAACTTTTTGATCCTTGGTACTGGCGAGCTTCCGACGCAGACCATAGCCGCAGTCGGTTTGGTTTCCACGCTGGGCACCGTAGTCGCGGCGCACACCGGAACCTTCGGTACACACTCGCTCGATGAGGTGGCGGGCTCCAACGCCTTGAGCCCCTTGAACCTCATGCTCATCGTGGACGGCGACACTCGCGACCCGATCCTATCAGCCGGTAGGGAAGTCTGGGGTCTGTTGCAGTCCGAAAGCGCAACGGATGGTCATACCATTACGGATGCCACCACGACGCGCGTTCAGATTTCATTCGTGGTCGAGAACGCTACTGGCGACGATCTCATAGCGTGCCCAGTGGGTGACATTTCGGGCAAGTGCGTCGACTACACGACTCGCGAGCGAGTTCGCTTCGAAGACCTGAACGAAGCCGACTTCTTGCGCGGCGCCATCGTGGATATCGGTGCTGGCACTGGCACCGTGGACCTGCAAACGGCCTACGACAATCAGGGTTCTACCCCGATCGACTCCACGACGAACGTGTTCGTCGATTTGGAGGGTCCAGGGATCAAGCATTGCTGGCGCGACGACCTAGAAGCAGAGCTGTTCTGCATCATTGAGGGCAGTGCGGGTGGTACTACTCAGATTGCGATCTCATCGGACGTTGACACTTTCAACGTGGATGCGGTCGTCAATGACTTCGCGAATGGCGTGACGGTCAATAGCGATGGCACAAGGCCCATCGAGGTCGGCGTCACCGATGGCGTCATCGAAAGCACGGCGGGCAATCTTCGGGTCAACTCCGCGGACGAGCTGTACCTAGATGATGTAAACCAGACGGGCTCCACGTGGGCACAGACCGATGGTATCAAGCTCTCCGAGACCACGGCGGAGTGGGATGCCTTCGAAACGGCGTTCGGCGAGGTCTCGCTCTTGAACGCAATCACGCAGGCGTACGCCGGGCAGATTCGTACCAAGGTCCAGGCGACCGTTACGAGCAATATCACGGCGAGCAACGATGTGAACGGTCCCGGCACCGCGCACGCCAACACGGATGTGGATCTTGCGCCGTTCCAGAACGTCACGTTCAACACGGACGTTGACGTGTTCCTGAATGGTGAGCTAATGAGGCACACCGATGACGTGGTAGCGGGGGGTACACCGGCAGACGGCGACTTGCAGTTCCTTTTCAATCTGAAGGGGACCGGCACCAAGCCCGACCAAATCACCGTCATTGTGAACGGACAGTAAGCACATGAATGAACGCGTTCTCGGTAAGATTGAGGTTTCGGGGCTGATCGGGGAACAGCTCGATGCGGCGCTTCAGCTTGCCGAGAACGAGGTTCAACAGCGTAAGGGGATGCAGTTCGGTTGCCAGTCCGCGGGCAAGGCAATAGCCGGGCTGCTTCCGCATATCGACAAGAGCTGCGATGAGGGTGAGTTCGATGGGCTCGAAGGGGTCGAGCTGCGCAACGCGATCAAGAAATGGATCGTGCGCGCCAACGATGCGGTCGAGAATCTGTACAAGCGCGCGCAAGCCGAAGAAATGGTGGCGCATGGGAAGGCCGCGGCGATGAAGACCGCGGTCACGATCGTCCAGCGTTATCACGACTCCGCAGCCGCGCGACACGCGCAGCTCACGGCGGAGCCTGAGCCCGACGATGGGACTGGGGATAACAAGGGTCGACGATCCGGCGAGCGCCCCGGCGTTAGCTCGCTTGACGAGCGGCGGGAGCAAGCCGCGCGTGAGCGTGCGGCGAAATCGGAAGCTGACGCAGAGAAGACCGTCGACGCTGCGCTCAAAGCTGCGGCGCCTACGAAGCGAGCGACTAAGAAGCGAACGACTAAGAAGCGCGCACCAAAGAAGACCCCGAAGAAGGGCAACTAGCACGTGGCGGGCGCGCGCGATGAACGGGTCAATGATCTTTTCTTCTGCGATCAGACCGCGGAAGGCAATCCCAACGAAGAAGGGATGGTCCGCTATGTGAGCGGCGATCTCGTGGCGCTTCTAGGCGGCGTCGTCAAGAGCCTCACGGCCGGCGTGGGGGGCGGGATCACACCTAGCCAGCACCGCGCGCTCGACCAGCTTGTTCACGGCATTGCCGAGAACAGCTTCGATGAGGTCATCTACACCGGCACCAAGGTCACGTCGATCATTGTGTGGACCAGCGTCGCCAAAACAACGAAGATCCGCGAAGAGCTATTCACGTACACGGGGAACCAGGCGACAACGATCGTCACCAAGCAATACAATGCGGCGGGGACATTGATCGTGGGCGAAACGATGACTGAGACAGTGAGCTACACGGGCAGCAAGGTTGACGATATCACGCGGGTCATGAGCTAATGGCTGGCGTCGTCGTTCTGAATCAAGTTCCCGTCACGCTCTACGATTCAGCGGGTAATGAGATCGCGCCGGCAACGCAGGCCACGCTCGAAGCAGCTCGCGTGCTGTTGGCGTCGCTCGAAGGCAAAGACTTTGCGACGCAGGCCACGCTCGCGACGCGCGCATCCGAAGCCACGCTTGAAGCCGCGCGTGTGCTGTTGGTATCCCTAAACGCCAAAGACTTCTCGACCGCAGCGAACCAAGTGGCGCTGGGCGTCATTCTGGGCGCGATTGAAACCAAGGTCGCCACGGAGACCACGCTCGCCGCTATCAAAGACACGGACGGGATCAAAAAGATCACCGATCCGCTGCCCGCCGGAACGAACATTATCGGCGGCACTCGCCTCTACGATCACAATGGGAATCCGCTATCGGTACAGGATGGCGTGGCCTATCCCGCCGGCAACGATCACTTGCTGATCGGCGGTGTCCATGAATCAGACGGCAACACGTACCACGCACGGATGAGGGACGACTTTGTTACCCCGGCGACCAAGCGCATCCTGGTCGAAGCGGCCATCGCTCCGGGGTCATCCATCGCCACGACTACCGGCGCAAGCGCGGGGGAAGGAGCCGTCGCAGAGCGGCTTTTGAATGGCAGCTCTTACGATATGGTGGTGAACGGGTCGGGTACGCCAGTCACTTTCCAGTTCGATGCGCTTCCGGTTGACGACGTTGTGCTCAATAGCTTGCGGCTCGTGTTCTCTGCGGGCTTTTTTGACTTCACTGGCAACGCCTTCGGTAAAGGGGGCGGTGCTTTGAGTAACGGCGTTACCGCAAGCATCGTGTCAAACAACGGCGCGTTCTCTGGGCAGCTAGCGGAGCTGATGGTGAACGAAGATTTCCTTCGCTTGCTCGACTTCTCGGTATCGCAGGCGGGTTCTACGGACGTGATGGCGGCGAGCGTTCCCTTCACGGGGAATATCCGATTGGTGGGAGGGAGCAGCGATTACGTTCGTGTCACCATCAACGATAACCTGACTCCCGGCTCGCGAGGTATCACCCACTTCACGGCCACGGTTTACGGCACGGAGATCATGCCCTAATGGCTCATAAGTTCAACGAAGACCGCTCTCTTGTGATTGCCGATCGCAATCTCACGCTAGGCCAAGCCGCGTTCACACGGCAGGACAACGGCACGGAGCCCATGAATATCAACGGGTCGGCTTCTGGCGCTCCCGTCAATCTTTGGAATGGCAGTGGCGGGGCCGGTGACGCAGGCGCGGATTGGGCTGTGTCTGGCGTGGGCTCTGAACAAGCGGCGGCAGCGTTTGCTGGCGACGATGGCTGGGACACCGGGGTGACCGCGCAGAACGACATAACCACGTTTGACAACGGCTCATTGCTGGACGTGGACGCGCTTTACGGGGACTTGCAGTTTCAGATCAATCCGCAGGCGTGGCCCGTAACTTCGCGGCTTCGAGTCGGATTCCTAGACGCGGCAAACAACCTTGTGGGCCAGTGGCGTCGGGTCGAAAACTACACCACAAACATGGACCTTGGGATCTGGCAGCCGGTGTCGATTCCGATTGCGGACTTCGCGCTCACTGGCCAAGTGCAAAAGCTCCGATTCGAGTACCGGGTAACCAGCGGGCAACGGCACTATTTGGACGATATCAAGCTCGTGCCTTCCGGTGGCAGCGGTCCCTATCGGTTCCGGGTCGCTGCGCCCGATGCGCTTACGAAGTACCACGTTTCCATGATCGTGTTCATCGTGAGCGGGCCTAGTGCGGGCTGGACTTCGACGACGTTTGCGAACATCGGCGCGCTTCCAAAGGGGCTCATCCTTCGGCAGCGGCGGGTCTCGGATGGTGAGATATTGTGGAGCTTCAACAGCAAAGACAATGTAGAGCTGTTCGGGCGCTACCACCCCCAAGACGATATCGAGTTCGCCGATGGCACCTTGCTTGTCGGGTTCATGGTGAAGCCCGGCAAAGCGAGCATCGTGGTGACCGATGACGATGTGTTGGAGTTCGTCGTGAGAGACGACTTGAGTGCGCTGAGTGCGGCGCGCGCCTTTGCGCACTTCGGCACGGAGGTAATTGAGCCATGAGTATCAGCATGAAGCGGGCGCCGACCACGAGCGACGGCCGGCCGATTTCGCTCACAAGCCGCTTTCGTGGCAACGTCGATCCGTTCTTTGCGGGCTCAGGGGATAATGAGAACGGACGCGGGCAAGACGCGCTGTTTTGCATCCATTGGCCGAGCGCGCCTAGCGCCCCCGAAGACAAGGCGTTCGACTTCGGGTTCTGCGACTGGATCTACATCGCCAAGGGCACCATGCGCTGGATCAATGGTGGGCCGGGGGACTTCATTAGCTTCTACGCGTACGCGCCCGCCACTACGGTCACGCCGAACGCGGGGGCCGGTAACTGCAATCTCGTGGCCACGGGAATGGGCTTCAATATGATCGTCGCTGCGGCCGGCAATGGGAGTCATGACTACTCCGATGAAGTGCCGGTGCCGGCCTTCGATGCAGACGGCGAGCCCAACGGTTACTGGGCGTGGGACGAGCCTGACACGGGCAAGGGAGTCATGAGCTTCGTAGGTGACGGCAAGAGCATGTACAACCTGTACGACGCCACGTTGCCGCTTGTGTACTGGGTCAAGAAAATGCCGATGCTAGGCGACGGGCAGACGGTGCTGCACCCCGAAACCAAGGCACGCAAAGTGCTCCCCCATTGGAAGTTCAAAGTGACCGTGCACAACGAGGCGCTTGGCCCACTACAAGTGAGTTGGCATCTGGATTGCGCACGGCGGAGTACGTTATGAGCACGCAAGGGGGGAAATATGCGCGCACTGGTTTTAGGGGGCGGGGGTAGCAAGGGGCCGTACCATTTGGGTGCGATCACCACGTTGCTATCCCAAGGATATCGGTTCGATCTATTCGCGGGCGTGAGCGTGGGGGCGCTCGTCGCCGCGTATCTGGCGCAGTTCGATGATCGCGAAGTGCTCATGGGGCACCGTGCGCTGGTCGATACCATGCTGCGCGTGAACACGCGGGATATCTGGCGCAACTGGAAGTTCTGGCGCCGCGCCGCGGGCATGTGGAAGTCGAGCATCTACAACTCCAAGGGGCTTCACCGGCTCATCGATAAGAGCATCGATCCAAAGAAGGTGCGGGAGAGCGGAAAGAAGCTGCGCATCGGGGCCGTGGATCTCTACAGCCGGGGCTACACGATCTTCGATGAGAACTACGTTCCGCTCACCAAAGCCATTGCAGCGAGCGCATCGATTCCGTTCGCGTTCAGTCCGGTGGCGATGGGGGAGAGCCTTTGGATCGATGGGGGTGTGCGCAGTGTCACGCCGTTGGCGTCGGCCATTGAAGCGGGGGCCACCGAAGTCGTCGCGATCACCTTGCAAGCCAAGAACCCGAGCTTGCGGTTCGAAAAGAAACCCAACGCGCTCGACATTGGGCTCCGCTCGATTGATCTCATGAGCGATGAAATCGTCGCCAAGGATATCAAGATCGCGCAGCTCTACACGAAGGTCCGAAGCCTTGAGCTACAGCTCGCCGGGGCCACCGGGCGCTCGCTCGATAAGACCACGAACAAGCGGGCCGTGCATGTGCTCCACATCCGGCCGGAGTTGGGGCTGAACGAGGATAGCTCTGTGTTCGATCCCGCCGAAGCGGCACGGCTCTACCAGCAAGGCCAGGAAGACGCGCGTCACGCGGTGCTTGCGGACGTGCCCTTGACTACCTAACCGACCGTATACTATCGTGGGATAATGACCGCGGAGCCATACCCTTGGGAGCGTGAAGCCGACGAATACGAAGGCGAGTCGGGCGGGTTCAAGGTTCGGCTTCGGCGGAACACGGAAATGGGCACGTGGTGCGGCTACATCATTATCCCCGAAGAGCATCCGTGGCATGGGCTTTCGTACGGCGATCTCGAAGAAAGCGGCGTGACCGTGCACGGCGGGGTCACGTACACAGGCGATGACATATTCCATGAAGAGTGGGCGGTCGGCTTTGACTGCGGGCACGCCTTTGACCTGATCCCCATGTTCGTAAGCGGGAAGTTCGCGGGCTCCGCACTCGAAACCATGAACGCAGGCACGTACCGGGACATGGCGTACGTGCTCGATGAGTGCCGGCAGTTGGCCGTGCAAGCGGGCAAGGTGTTCACGCCGCCGCCGTTACCGCGCTCGACCGATCCGCTCGACCGTTCCGATGACGAGCTGCGCCAAGCCTTGCGCGCGTTGCGTGGGGAAGCAGAGCCCGAGCCCAAACCGGAGCCCGTTCTCGATCCCGTGACGGGCACACCGCTTGAGTACACCCGCGAAATGGGCGAGACCGATGCGGAGTTCAAGCGGCGTATCATCGAAGATAACGCGCGCGTGGCTGCGGGCATGGCGCCCCGTCGCCGTCGTGTGGAGCGCAAAGACCCATGGTAGAGGAAGACACCACCGGGCTGAGCGATGACGCGCTGCGAGACCGCTTGCGGGTGCTTCGTGGGGAGCCTGTACCCGAGCCCGCTCCAACGCCGGTTCCGGCTCCGATGCCCGCGTTCGCAATGCCTGATTTGCGCCCGTACGGGTTGCAGCCCTTGGAGATCACCGCGACCAAAGACGGCGTGTACGATTCGATTCGCTACGAAATGCGGGCGCGCGTGGTGACCGATGAGGGGCGCAACCGTGTTTTGGCGTCCATCCGAGGGAACACCCCGATGCACATGCCCGACGTGTTCCCGATTATCGAGAGCGATGGGGTGATCGCCACGCGCTACGATAGCGACAACGAGGAAGTGACCTTGCAAGCGGTGATCAGTCTCGAAGAGATCGTGGACGCGGCGACGCCGCCGCGCACCCGGAAGCCGAGCCCCAAGCCCGCGGGATGGCCGATGCTGATCGTGGGCCGGCGGGAACGGGCCGAAGACTTCGCGCGGTCCCAAGGGCTCGACAAAAAGGATTGGCGGTGGGTCCGCACGCCGCGCGATTTGCTGGGCTTCATGGGGCGGGACGCGCACATGCGTGTGCTCGATGAGGGCCACCCGCTTACCTCGCGCGAGCTAGAAGAGCTGTTGGAGCTTGCCAAGGATCGCGGCATTCACACGGAAATGGTGACGTTCGGTCCCGAGCACGAGCGCGACCCCCTTTCGTGGGCTCGCAAGCTGTGATTATCCTTTGGCCGCGGCAGTGGCTTGGGTGCCTTGCACGCTTCGTTCAACTCCCCCCATTTGCTCATTCCAAACAGTGTGCCGTATCCTGAGCCCCATGCCCCCCGATGAGAGCACCGAAGAGCTAAGCGACTTCGAGCTGACGCAACGGCTTCGCGCGGCTCGTGGGCAGCCCCCACTGCCCGACCCTGAGAGCATCGAAGCCAAGTTGCGTGCTGGCGCGGAAGCCATGATCGAAGAGCACCGCGGTATCCGCGGCATTGACTACTCGCGCATCGTGATTGACGATCCCATCCCGATCGCCATCCCGGCGCCCTTCGTTGGCACACCGCCGATCCCCTACAAGTGGCCGGTCAAGTACAAGCACGGGCCGGTCAAGTACAAGCACGGCACGATGAAGATTGGCGACGGGCCGATCGTTTCCATCGGCAGTACGAGTGACAACGCCATCGCGCTCGCCGCCGGGCCGATGACGAGCGGCACGGTCACGGGAAGGCTCAAGGCGTGGACCGGCAAAAAGTAACCGACGCGGCTATCGAGCTAGCGGAAGCGACGCTCGACATGCTGAGCCATCGCAATGCGCATCCGGTGTTGCACGTGAAACGAGCCTATCGTGCCGAAGTGACTGCGGACAAAGAAGCGCTGTTCCTGCAAAAGCTCGTGACCTATCAACAGCGCAAGCGGTGGCTCGCAAGCAAACCCCCTGAAGAACGTGTATAAAGCCCGCGGGGGCCATGGAATTAGAGACGTTCGTGGAGCATGCAGGGCGCTACGTGCACTTGCAGAAGAAGCTCACCCGAAAAGCCTTGCTGCAAGCGCTGGACGGGCACGATAGTCTGCATCCTGACGATGCGGATGCGTTGGCTGATTTTCTCGAAGAGCTGAGTGCGGACCTAAGCGATGAGGGGGCCACGCTCCGTTTGGCTGACGTGTTGCGTAGAGGATAATCAAGAGCCGATGACCGAAGTGGGGATATTGATGGTCGATTCAACCGAACCGTTGCGGTGCCTCGTGACGAACAATGCGTGTGGGACCGATACCCAACACGCATGCGAGTGCCCGGCGTGCCAACTTCATGCGAAGTTCGATGAGACCTTCGATGACAGCACCGTGCCTGAGCCGCCCATTGAATGGCAGGCGCCAGGGGGCAGTCTGTGAGTCATCCGGTGCAAGACGCCTTCGACAAGATCAATGACCGCCGCGTGGCGCTGATTGCGCGCAAGCACACGCCCGGTGTCAAACTTACCCCGGAACAAACGCGGGAGCTGGCGGCGTTGGAGCCGCGGTGCCTTGCGGTGGTCAACGCGCTGTTCCCGCTCCCGAGTCTCGAAGAGCGGGCCAAGCTCTTGGGGCTGCCCGTGCCGGATAAGCACGTGGACGAGCGCCAGCTCGAAATGCTGTACGCATGCGCGCCGCCTGATTGCGCATGGTGCGGCGAAGCGCACGAGGGTGGGCCGGAGCATTGCGCGAGCCCGTTCTGCGAGGATAATCAGAGGGAGCCGGAGGGGGCTGCCGGGGCCGAAAATCGCCTAGGCTGCCGATCGGGACCGTCTTAGATGGCCCGAAAAAAGATATCGACGACCGTTTACGTAGAGCCCGAGCAAGACGGCGCGCTCAAAAGGTTGCGAGATCGCACAGGAATCCCGATGGCCGTCCTTATCCGCGACGCCATCGATTCGATGCTTCGACGCTGGGAGAACGACCATGACGTGCTCGACCACGTTGATCAGCTTCTCGCCGAAAAGCGCCAAGAGGCTGACGATCAAGCCCGCCATCCCGATCTCATGGTCGAAGAGCTAGACGTGCTCGCCGAGCATTGCCGGCAAGTTGAGCTAGAGCGGGATCAGTGCCGGAACCTCGTGGAGCACTATCGAGCCGCGCTCAGAGGGGTCCAGAACCGCCTAGGCGAGCTTCTGACGGCTTCCCCGAGCTTCTACCTAGCCCAAGACGATGAAACCAAAGAGCCCTGAGAGCGCCTTGTGATACCCCCAGAAGAGATTTTGCGAGAACGCATTCTTCGGGCCAAGGAAATGGTGCTGCGCTTGCAGTCCCAAACGGCGAATCAACAGCGATTCATCGAAGAGCTAGAGCGTATGTATCGCGAGCACTACATGCCCGAAGAGCCGGAGCCCGGCGAAGCCGACACGGCACGGCACAAGATCGTTCCGAAACGGTAAAGCGCTCGCCCATACCGCCGCTTGCGTGGTAGTTCGGGGCGATGGCAAAGCAGCTCGATCTGGACTTCACCAAAGCACGCCGCGATCAAACCCTTCCGTACGCGAAAGGCGTGGACACGAGCAGAGCCGCGGCGTCGGATGCGCGGCCTACAGCCGGGGCGATTCGCGTGAATATATTCAGGGCGATTCTTGCGAGTCAGCGTAGGGGTTACATCGCCGATGAGCTGGTAGCCGAAGGGCTTGCCTATTCGCAGTCTGCATCGCCGCGTTTGCAAGAGCTGCGCAAGATGGGGCTCATCGTGCGCACCAAACGGATGCGACCAACGCGCACGGGAAAGAACGCCTACGTGCACGTAGCCACGGAGTTCTATGTGCCCGTCGAAGACGACTGAAAATCTCCCTTGGCGTCGCCCGTGCTTGAATCTGATCCCGTGTGAGGGGGTCACGCTGAACCCGACCTGTTTTTGCGCGTCGGGCGACCACCAAGGAAGGGGGAATGACCCCACACTAAGCGTGGGCCGACCTAGTGTCAACGTGTGTGCTGGGTACTAAGATCAGTGGGTTTTAGTAGCAGGCTAGTACCTAGCAGCTCGACACGAGCGCGTAGAGGATAAGGCCGGCGGCCAAGGCCAAGCCGAGCACGGTTTCGAGGTCCATGCGCCAAGACTACGTGAGCCGGCGGGGCCGCGCAGCATACGGTAAGCTCTTGCGCTGGGGGGACACAACGCATGCCTACCGAAGAGCGGAACGCATTAGCCTTGCTCATGATCACCGGCATGGTGATCATCGCGTATCAGACCGTGGCGCTAGGATGGTGACGGCGTGTCGCGGGTCGTCCGTATATCCCCGGTCTCAATGAACACGAGGGCCAGATCGTCGGAACATTCTTCGGCGTAGAAGCCTGAGACGCCATTGAGACCGGGGCGGAACAGAAGCCAGCCGCGTTTGGTGTACCGGGCGAAGCGATCGCCGTTGGTAACGCTCAAATGCGGTGTGCCGATTTGCACGCCACCACCCACGTCCGTGAACGCCTCTTGGAGTTGGTGCATGCGGTCGGGGGACATGACGGGGATCGCCTTTCAGTCTCCGTTCTACGTCCCGCGCATAAAATGCGCCAGACCCTAGTTTGCGGACCCGCCCTTGATCGGGATGGTCGCGCCGTCCGCGTCGCCTTTGGATGCGGGGCACAAGCACTCGAAAAACAGCCGCCATCGCGAGCCGCTTTTGGTGACGTAGCTGGGCGTGTAGTTCGCGTACTCCGCGATCAGCCCATCGATGGACGAGTGGCCGGGGAGGGGCTTGCTCAAGTCGAGGGGGCTCATGACTCTTCTGCTTTCCGCAGATCGTTGATCAGCGCATCCAAGTGGTTCAGCTCAGCCCAATCGCGATCCGTGAGGATATCGGCGGAGCATTGCGTCGTGAGCTTGCGGTGCTTGAGCCAGGCAAGTGCGTCGTGATTGTCGCCGCTCACGTCGCCGTCTTGGGCGATCAGCAAGGCGTTGCGCACGAATCCGGGCAGCCCGTTGAAAAAGCGAATGCGCTCATCGGTGGCGGCGAAGCGGGTTTCGTCTTCGTTGGTCCAGCTTTTGTCGATCATGGTCTCGTCGTCCCTTCACCCTAAGTATACGACGGACCGTATAGTTGTGTCAAGGGACCAGGGTTTTGGCCCCTTTGAAGCGGAATTTGGGGCTCAAATTGGGGCGCAGCGTCACTTCGGTCATGCCCGCAGCGAGTAGGACTGCGCCGTAGCCTTCCGCCACATCGGTGGCCCATCCCCATGTATCAAGTGTGGGACGCGGGTCGCCGTAGTCGCACCAAAGCCGCGCCGTACCGCGCTCGAAGACGCAGACGACGTGCCCCTTGCCCTTCTCGCCGGGCTTGGCGTACCACGCCGACGCGAACCACGCGCGGTCGGCGATCCCGCTTTGCAGCAAGGCGGTGCACCAATACATGGCGTGGTCATCGCAGTCACCAAACTCCGTGGCGCCTTCGTTGATCCGCTTCTGAAACTTGCGCGGGTCCATGAGCACATCGAGCACGCCGCGAAGTGGATCAGGCCGCCAGCCGTCGCCCCATCGCAGTGCTTCGGCGATCTCGCGCGTGTTCATGTAGTGGTCGATCTCCGGCCATCGCCGAAGTCGCGTAAGGTTCATGGTGAGCCCGTACCAAAGCGGCACGAGCACGCGGTAGAGGCGCCTGTAGAACAAGCGCGCCAATCTGTTGAGCATGGAAAGTTCCCCCTAGGCCAAAGCCTAGCGGGTGCCGGGGGTGTATCGCCACGGACTAGGCCGGCAACCGGGGCCGATGGGATCGATCGTGTCGCGGTGCGCGAAGGTGAAGGTGCAGCGCAAGTCGGGGTGGCGGTTGTACCAATCGAACGCTTCACGGATCGGTTTGCCTGTGAAGCGTTTCAAGCTGGGGACGGTACGGAGGATAATGCCGTCGAGCACCATGCAGTCGACCTTGAGCGAAGCTGTGCGGAAGTGGGCGACGCCTGTGAAGTTGCCCCAACTGAACGTGCCGGATGAAGGGGGTCCGAAGTCTATCTCCATTATCCTTAGCTCCCATGGTAGAGGCGTTCCATCTGCCGGCTTCGGTCGATTTGGTGCGGGTCATCGAGTGCGGGGGCGAGCCGCATGATGCCTTGCTCGCGTTGGATGAACAGCTCGCTCTGCTTGTCGGGCCAGTCGTCCGGTACGAACATGCGGAAGCGCCCCGCGGGGCCGTGCACGTGTAGGGTTTTCAGTGTGCGCCGCGTGTACGTAGCGTCTTCGACGGGGAGTGCGTCGTAGCGCTCTTTGAGAAGCGGTCGTAGGCCGTGGAAGTCGCGGTCGGCGTACTGGTAGTGCCCGCCGTACTCCCCTTCGAGGATCATGGCCGTGCCGTTGTGGCGGATGGCGATGTAGCGGCCTTTGCCCATTATCCTTCGATGTGCTCTAGGTTGTCGGGTTGGGTTAGGAACGAGAAGCCGGGGGTCTCTTGCGGCTCGCCATTATCGTCGACGCGATCGATCTGCACGAGCACGGCGGGCTTGCCGCGTAGTGTGCTCGTGCGCATGACCGTGCCGCGCAGCTCGCCCGCGACGGGGTGCAGTAGGCGAACACGGTCATGGGGCTCGAAGGTTTTCATTATCCTTTGGGGAGCATGAGGGTGGGCATCTTGCCGCCCTTGTATGCGGCTTCGAGCTTCGGCCCCATGTGCTCTCCGAGGGTCGAGCCATCGGGTAGCAAGAGGTCGGCCATAAACTCGCGCTCCGCCGTGCTCCCGCCGCCTTCGATGAGTTCTAGCTTCGCCTTGATCACGAGTAGCGTCGATCGCCAGCGTCGGCGCGTCTCTTGCTCGATGGCGGCGCTGAGCTGCGCTTCGGTGCGCTCACGTCCCGCCGCGGTCTCTGCGAAGTCGTCACGCTCCGGGTCGTCGACCGTCATTTTGACCATGCGCTCATCGAGCCGAAACTGCACAAGGCTCGCCCCTTGCCGCTCATCCCAAGCGGTCAGAAAACCGTTGGCGCCGTGCTTGCGTAGCAGGCGTTCAATCTCGCTTTTGGAGCGTTCGATGGGGACGCTGGTTCCTTCGGCGAATCGACGGGGCATGGTTATCCTTTGGCGAGCGTTTCTAACTCAGCTTGGGTCATGAACGCAATAGCCGCGACGGGCTCCGTATCCGGCACGAGATCCATGCCCAGATCGTGCTCGACTTGGGAGCCTTCCCCGTCTTCGCCGCTTAGGTCGAAGAGCACACCGCAGCCCCGCGCTTCCATGCCCTTGGCGACGGTATCGCAGCGCAAGCATCGGCGTTGCTCGTAGAAGCTCCCAGACTCCCGGTCGAGCCCCTTGCTGAAGCGGTGGAGCTGGCCCTTTTTGATGCCCGCGAAGCATGCCTCACAGGCGTGGTCTTTGCGCGCTCTGCGGAGCTTCCAAGTGAGCTGGCGCCAGTCGCAGTCGTCATAGTCCACGTCGCACATGGTTATCCTTCCTTAGCGAAGCGTCGATTCTTTGTCCCACGGTTGGTCAAGCTCCCAATGCGCGAGCTTCACCTTCTTTTTGGCGCACTTCACGTTATCGAGGCGATAGCCCCCGGTTGGTCCTTTGTTGATCGTGACTTCCCACGTTTCGCCCAAGGCGCCGGGCTTCGGGATAACCAGTTGATCCCGCAGTGCTGCCCATAGCGCTGCCGCTGCACCGCGTGCGGCGAGCTGCCCAAGGTGATCAGGGACTTGCAGGTACGTGTCGTACTCTTCCCCAAACGCATTTTGGGTTTCGAGGATAACCTTACGCATGGCGTCTTCGACTAGTAGCGAGCGAAACTCTTCGTATTCGGGTAGATGCGCGGGGAACACGTAGACCTGAATGGTCTCCCCGAATGGGGGATCGGCGTCCCACATATCGACGGCTCCGAGCACGGCAGCAACCGCCGCGTCGTGCTTGGTTTCGTCAAAGAAGGCGAACGGCGTATCGTCGCCTAGCATCGATGCGGTTTCGGGATCTGGGCTCAGCGCGGGGTAGACGCTAGCGATGAATTTAGGTTCGGCGCTCATGGGGGATTATCCTTTGGGGGTTAGTTGTCTTTGGCAGCTTGCTCCGCGTCCAGCTCATCGGCCCACTTGATCAGCCGTAGGCCGAGCGCACGCGCTTTGCGGGTCGTCATGTGGAAGGTGTGCGGCGTCCCGTCTTTGGTCTTGAGTTCTAAGCCCACGAGGGGCACATCCAACGCCACCTCATCGGTGGGGTCTACGGGGATCTTGTCGCTCATGGTTATCCTTTCCTGGCGTGTGGGTTGGCGGTCTTCGTTGTAGCCGTCACGGCCCCGCTTGTACTCGCCGCGCTTCTGCTTAGGCACCATTATCCTTTGGGGGCTTCACCGCGATGAAGTCGGCTTCCCATGAGAAGTACGGCGTGCGCGCCGTGTAGAGGCTCATCGCGTGCACGGTCTGCCCTATGGGGAGCGGTGTCCCGCAGCCGTCGCAGATGAAGTCTCGGAGGGCGCTCCCTTCGACGAGCTTGATATGCTCCCCAGGATATTTGCCCACCATCTTACGCCAGCGCTCCGTGCACTTCGCGCATGTGATCTCGCACTTCACGACTCGCCGTCCTTATCCTTTGCGCTCTCCGCGACGTACTCCACGCCCGTCATCATGCGCCCGTCGACCACGGCCATCGAAGGGGCGCTCCCCGCGTGGATCATGCTGAGCCATTGCTCATACGTGGAGTTGCGGGTGAACCAGCCGTGCCCGTCGCTCTTCTGTTCTGCGAGCCAAGTCGCGAGTGCTTCGGGCGTGGGGAACACCGGGGATATGGGCGTGCCTTCGCTGACGTTCTCGTACATCTGCCAGCCCGGCGCTTGCTCTTCGGTCCAGACCGGCATGTAGTAGTAGGGCGTCGGGCGGTAGGTCCATTCTTCGGGCTTCGCAAAGAACGCGGCCAAGTCGACTTCGTAGGCCGGCTTGCCTTCAAAGTTGATACCTTCGTGCAGTGGCATGTGCGCGTCTTCGCGCGTGCCGTAGCGGTAGACGGGATGGTGCCAATCGAGCGGCACTCTTCGGACTTCACGACCCATGATTATCCTTTGCTTTCTTTGTGCCGTTTCACAGGCACGTCTTCATCGCCGCGATACCACGTGCGTACCTCTTGGAAGTAGGCGCCGTGCTCCGCCGTGAACCGCATGACGATGATCGCAAAGGCGCCGGCCAACGTGCTCACACCGTCTTTGCCACGGTAGTGGCCGACGTGCGTCACTTCGGTCACCACGTGCTGATCAATCACGTCGTGCTTTCGGATCTGGTTCGCTTTGATAATCGGCATTGTCGACCGTGTAGGGTGCCGCTTCGGGCGGCGCTGCCAGGATAACGGGGGGCTTCGAAGTGGAGCACCACGCCACGGCGAGTAGTAACCAACAGAGCGCGTGTAGGTCAAATGGGAGCACGGAGCCCGAATTCTCTGCGCAGCCGGCGCGCGAGCCTTTCAAGGTCGGTCGCGGCTTGGTTCCAATGGGCTGCGGTCTCATCGTTCCACGGGCGCATCCCGCGGCTGGTTTCGTTCTGGGCGCGCTTCTGGCGCTTGCGGAAGAGCTTGGCGTTGTAGTCGATCTCCCCGATCACGTAGATGAGCGAATCGTCGTGGTGGTTGGTCATGGTCGCTCACTTCACGGTGTGGGATTCGATTCGCGTGTCGGATGTGTTCATGGCGTTCTGCGCAGTGGATGCGGCTTCGCGCGAGCGGTACACGTCCACGATGTACGTGTCGGAATCGTAGGTGCGATTCTTGCGCAAGAGCACGTGCACCCTTGGGGCGAGATCGGTGCTGCTTTCCCGCAAGAATTGCGCCACAAGCGCGACGATGCCCGGCAGTGCGTAGGCCGTGGCGTCGTCGCCCATGAGCTTGCGCAGCTCGATGGCGGCTGCATCCATGCGGTCGTTTTCGTCCATCGCTTCGAGGGGCACGGTGTAGCGGATGCCCCAATGCTGTTTGTCCATGAACGCACGGAGTCGGTCGGCGATCTCGCCAATCTCACTCATGGTTATCCCTTTCCGCGCGCAGCTCTTCGGCCCGGTGCTTCACGATTACGGCGCACGGGTCGCACAAGCACGGCGACTGCCACTTGCCGTCCATTTCCATGCGCATGCACACGGTGGCGCCGCCGATACCGCACACTTCGCAGTCTTGCGCTTCACGCAAGCGCACGAAGCCCCGGCGCAGCTCTTTGGCGTGTTGCGCCGTGCCGAGCACGAAGCCGACGATCAGCGGGATGGCGAACAGCGTCGCATCCTCTTTCATTATCCCCCGCGCTTCGGCTTCGGGGCTTTCGTAGCGGACGACCCAGCCGCGCGCCTTCACCATCGCGAGCACGTGCTCCGCGATCCCGTAGATATCACCCATCGCCATTATCCTCGCGCTCTAGCACCGATTGCCCAAGCGGGAAGCGATCGAAGAGCCGATCCATAAGCGCTTTGATCTCGTCTTCGCTTAGCGTTGAATCGGGGCTCGCCGCAGCAAGGCGCTCTAGGGCGCCCCCATCGTCGATTTCCAGACCGTAGTGGAAGCGCAGCAACAGGTCGGCGCGCGCGAGCGTTTGGTCCCGTAGCAGGTCGGTAGGCGCACGGGATAACAGCAAGGTCGCGATCGATACGCATGCCGTCACGGCCGCGTCGGCGTCGGGCTGTTCCTTGACCCACCGGCTCAACTCATCGATGGCGCGCTTGGCTTCGGCGAGTGAGGCAAGGCCCGACTCGATCAGCGTGTCGGCGTCAAAGGGTTTGGTGCTCATCGGCGCACCGCGACTACGGTGTCGGGCGCCATGAGGGTTCGCTCGCCTGTGTCGGTCTCCACGAGGATCTTGCCCTTGTGAAAGCCGACGCTCGTCACGCGCGAGTAGCCGCCCGTCGACACGAGGATTTCATCGTGCTGCCCGATCTCACGGGCTTCGAGCCGATGCACTTCTTTGAGGGGTCGAAACGAGGGCCGCTTCGAAGGGCGCTTTGTCATGAGGGGGGCCTTTCGTTGGCGTAGGGGTTGGGCATTTCACCAAGGTGCATCGCTTCGGCGAGCTGAAAGATCAGCGCTGGCACGATGTACTTTTTGAGCACGAGTCGGTTCCGAGCATCTTCGGGGGTTAGCTCACGGAGGGTGTATCGGATCACGACGTGTACACGCTGTACCTTGACGAGCGCAATCGCTGTTTGGCCCAAGTAGACGTAGGGCAGCCCGCCCGTGTCTTGGAGGGCCATGTTCAGCCAGACCATCCATTGGCCGTTCCGGTCTTCACAGTGGGCCTTGAGGGCCTTGGGGCTCCGGTCGGGGTAGAGAATCGCGTACGTCGCTAGGCAGCCTGTGAAGGCCAGCTCCGAGCGCAGAGCGTGCTCTCTGTAGGCGATGGGGATGCGGTTGTAGTTGCTGCCGGCCGCTTCGGCGCTCACTTGGTACTGGCGCTTCATCGATGCGAACGTCCAGCCGGGGGCGCCCTTCTGATTATCCTGAGCGATGGCCACCGTCGCCGTCACGAGGCTTGCGAGGATAATCCAAAGGATAACAGCGACGGTGCGCTGTACGGAGTCGTGAGGGAGTCTCATGGGGTTCCTTTCAGTGCTGGGTTAGACGGTCTCCCCGTCGAGAAACTGTGAGACCACAAGGGAGCCGTTGGCGGGGTCGCGGTAGAGCGCAGCCCAATCGCCAAGCTCGCCCTTGCAGACGGCAAGGCAGGGAAGATCCTCGCCGAGTCGTTCGGCGGGCTCGCCTTTGAGAAACAGCCCGCAGTAGTGGTTCAGCTCGACCGTGACGGGGGTGCCGCCATTGGCCTTGGCCGTGACGCAGAATGCCGTGACGGCGACGCGTTCGCTGGGGGTGAGCGGGGTCTTGCGTGGCTTGACTTGGATGACTTCGATTTCGTTGCTCATGACGCCTTCTCCGTGATTTCGATGGTTCCGATCGCGGCCAACGCGGCGATCCCCTTCTCCGTGACGGCGTAGTGGGCTTCGACGGCCCCTTCGACGGTCACGCACTCCAAGGTCAACAGGCCAAAGCTCATGAGCGCATCGCTGGTTCTCCGCCGACCCCCGCAGACCCGGCTTTCCAGGCCCGCAGCCGTAGCCGCCAAAATCTCCACTTCTTTCTTGCTCAGCATTGGTCCGTTATCCCTTCATCCTAAGTGTACGGTGTGTCGTATACGGTTGTCAAATGGCGTCCCACGCGAGCTTCATGAGCACGAGTGAAACGCCGATGTAGAACGCGGTCATGGGGGTCATGGGTCAAATCTCCCTTGGGCGGTTGTAGTGGCGGCCGGGGCCGAGCACGGGGCTCGTGTGTCCCTTGGCACGGTACTCCCCGTCTTGGCGGCGGGTGAAGCACTGCCATTCGCTCTCTGGCACTTCGCGGGGCTCGTAGAGCTTGGCGCGGGGGCCAAAGCTCTCATCCCATTCGGCCTTGGCGACGCGATCGTTGCTCACCCAGACCTTGTGCCCGCTCTTGCTGATCTTGCGGACGGTGGCCGGGTACACGTCGTTCGGGTGGCTGTAGTGCACGCCGTCGCCGACGCGGTAGCGGTTGCGCATGTGTTGGTCGAGCTGGCTCTTCGAGACCATGCCGAGCACTTCTTTGCTGCCGTCTTCGTTGAGTCGGGTCATCTGAAGGCAGAAGCGAGTTGCGGCGCCTTGGTACTCTTCCACCGTGACGACCGTGCGCTTGTTGACGCACCGTTCGGTCATTTCGCGCGCGAAGCACGCGGGGCGCCCCCAATTCTCGAAAACCGCTACGTCTTCGAGGGGTGGGACGGTCTTGCGCACGGTCGGTGCGTCGAAGTCAAAGGGTTCGGTTTCGTCTTCGCGTTGCATGGTCTTGTTCCCTTCAGATGTTCCGGCAGATGGCCAGCCCTTCGGCGGCGTGACGGTTGTGCGCGCGGAGCTTCGTCCAATCGTTGATCGACGGCTCCCCTCCGAGCTTGGCGAGCACGGCAGCGCGCTCCGCCATGAGTGCGCGGATGGCTACGAGGTCGCCGTGCGGCGTCAGCGTGCCGTTGCACTCGATGCTTTCGACGCGCAGCTCTAGCGAGCTGAGCTTGTTCATGAGCGCGATGCGTTCGGGGGTCATGACGCACCCCCGTCTTCGGCTGCCTTCCGCTCCGCTTCGGCCGCCTTGCAGGCGTCGTAAAAGTCGTGCGCGGCTTCGGTGAACGTCTTGCCGTGGCCGGCGAGCTGCGCGTCCCCGTCGATATCGAGGTAGATGACGAACGGCATTTTCGCGCCGCCGTGGTGTGCGATCGTCACGTCATCGATACTGAGGGTTTTGCCCGTTGCAAACTCAGCCCAATTGCACGCGCCGTTGATCGCCGTGATTCCCTTGCTTGTGATCTTCATGGTCTCTTTTCCCTTCACCCTCACAGTAGACGGTCGACCGTATAACGGGCAAGTGAGCTGCCTCACCAAGTGAGCGGTTATCCGTACAGCTCTTCGAGCGACGGTTCCCGGCCCAGCTCCGCGATGAGCTTGCGGCGTACGGCGACGAGCTTGCGCTCTTCGCGGCGTGCGGCGGTGCGGCTACGCTCGCCATCCATGAACAGGTTCTCCGGGCTCAGCCGGCTCTCGACCGATTGCAGGTCGTACAGGATCGCTTTGTCGGTTCGCTTCGGTTCCGGCGCCGTCAAAGGCAAGCGCACGAGCTTCTTGGGAAACTCGTACTTGCGCACGAGACTCTTGGCCACGCGCCACTTCCCGCCCGTGGCGTGCGCACGCTTGGTGCCGCGCTCTTCGAGGGCTTCGATGGTGTAGGTCGCCGCGTTGATGCGGACGACTTTGCCGAGTGTCTTCTCGCCGCTGGGTCGGCCGAAGATCACCACGTCACCTTTTTCGCAGCTTTCAGCCACGTACCTCACGACGCACCGCCGTTCAGGCACGGGACACAAGCGATTTCGCCGGGTTCGTTGCCGAGCGTGCCGGCCGGGTAGAGCGTGACGCCTTTGACGCCGCAGCTCGCGCAAGATTCGAAGTGCGTGAGCTTGGCAAGCACTTCTTTGTACTGCCCGGTTAGCGCACGGTGCGCGCGGATCTTTTCGGGGTCTTCGGGTTTGCGCGCGAAGCAGTCGTGACTGATCGCAAGCTCGATACGTTCAAGATCGCATTCGATGCCGCGCAGCGCGCTCGTGAGTTTCGTTTGGTCCATGGTCTTGGCTCCCTTCATTGCCCCTTCAGCGTAGACGATGGACCGTATAGATGGGAAGTGAGCTACCTCACCAAGTGTGCGATTATCCTCTAGCTGGGCACCTAGCGCGTCGGTTCGCTAGGCTGATCGGATGGTCAAGCCACGCACTCCGGTGATCCACGTTCAGCACCGCGGGCCTTGCGATTGCTTCCAAGTGGGGCACTCCGAAGGGTCGTGCCTTGTGTGCCCATGCGGCGCCGCGTTTCAGCTCCAAGCGGTGGCGGCGTACGACTTCTGGCGCTGCCCCGATTGCCACGCGCAAGCGGACATGAAGCGCGTTCGCCAGGCCGCCGACTCAGCGGCCTAAGCGGAGCGCGAGCGGGATCGAAGAGAGCAATCGAGCCCCATCGGGTGAGACCGCCACCGCCGTGAGCTGGCCCCCTAGGTCGGGCTCGTGGAAGCAGAGCACGGGGACCGATTCGCGCACAAGGTGCCCCACGAGCCCGCTCAGGGCCGTTTCATCGGGGACGGCCAAGCACACGAGGTTGTTGCTCCGCGTGTGCCAGTGGGCCGCCTGAGCGGGCTGGGCGAGCACGTAGCCCACGAGCGCGTGCCCAAGTTGCGCCGCTTGGAGCCCCGCGGGGAGATCGTCGCGGGTTACCACGTAGAGCTTGGAGGAGAGAGCGGGGTTCGAACCCGCGCACACGGGGTCATTAGCCCCGCAGCTCTGGCCATCTGAGCTATCTCTCCGTGTAGTCCCGGCAGAAGGTAGCGCGCCTTCCACGTCCGGCAGTCCACCAATAGGAGCGCTGGACGCCTCGCTTGAGACCGGGGAAGCACAAAAAACCCCAGGCCGCGAAGACGCGAGCTGGGGAGAAGCTGTTTCGAAAAGCGCGTCAGTCGCGCGACCGTCAATGGGAGCTGGTCATGCGGGGAAACTAGCGATGGCTCGCGCCCTTGTCAAGACTGCGCTCTTTGATTGTGCACGTCTTGCCGCACTTGCCGCACGTCACGACATACGCGCCGTAGCTCTTTTCGAGCGCGATACTCGCGACGAATCCGTGCACGGGGCAGATCGCATCCACGTCTTCGGGCGGCACGATGTTCCGAGACTCCGGCTCTTCGAACGGTGGCGGTCTCACCATGCGCAGATGGTACACAAAAAGTGACCCCCCAGAACACTACGCTCTGAGGGGTCGGGTGGGTGGCCGTAGAAGTTTGAAGGGAGACTACAGCCGCCCGGTAGACGCACGCGCCGAACCAAGGCACGCGCGCCCTTAGTTGGTTAGTGCCCGAAGCCCCAAGGGGTTTCGTAGTCGACGGAATCGACGGTGCATCGGCTCGTGCGTCGCGAGCTATCGATTCGAATGCAAGGCTCGCCTTTGTAGCCGCTCTTGATTCGCTTCCGGGTGAAGGTCTCATCCAATTCGCTGTTTGGGCTGGGGGAGACGTGGGAGTCGTCGACTCGAATCTTGCCGATCTTCACCAAGTCTGCGGTGCACTTCGTGACCCGCGTGACTTTGTAGTAGTCGACATTCGTTTGGTCGTAGCCCCATGAGGCGGAGAAGATATCGCCGATCTTCACGTCGTGTTCGGGGGTCTTGCGGCTCGCAGCCACTTCGGCCTTGTGCTTCACAAGATTGGTAAGGAACCCAAGCACGCAATCGCTGCGCTTCTCTGGCGTGCTGAAAGTCTCGTACCAATACGAGTTGCGCTTGGCTTTCCAGCCGTAGGCTTCCGCCGTGTAGTACATGCGGCTGCGGATTTCATCGTCACGAAAGAAGACCGCCGCGACGCCTTCGATGTAGAGGACGTTCAGCGCTTCGGGGGCCGTGTAGGCGCCGCACACTGCGGAAATGAACGGCAGCGTTTCGCCGTACTTGGCTTTGAAGTTCGTGTAACTCGTGAAAACTGTTTTGGTCATTGGTCTCTTGTCCCTTCATCTAAAAGGTACGGCAGACCGTATACTATGTCAAATCGACCGTCTAGTTTTCCGAGGGGGCTTGGAAAACGCAGGGGATTGTGGTCATTCTAGGGGGTGGCCTTCACGGTTCGTTCACTCCAAGAATCGGTGCTCGCGTGCCACGGTGTGCTCGAAGCTGAGATCACCGTCGACGAGCCGCGGAACACGGTGAACGTCGAGTTGAAGCTCGTATCGCGCGGCTTTGACCTAGAGCTATTCAAGCGTGGGATGCGTGAGCGCATGCCCGCGGCGATCGAGTTCACGGTGACGGTCTCCGGCCAAGTACACCCCGACAAGCCGAACCCCTTCGAACACGTTACGTTCAAAGAGTACGACGCGGACATGAGCGACGCGGAGCTAGCGCTTCGATTGAAGACACTGAGGGGGTGAACCATGGAGGAAGTGCTCGCGCTGACTGTCACGCGCGACAAAAAGGGGAAGCGGGATGCGACGCGCGCGTTCATCCCAGAAGCACGTAAGTTCGCAGAGCATTGGGAAGCTCAGGGGTACAAGACGCAGGTCGTCGGGATCGATAACCGAGACACGACATGCCATCGCCGAACCGAAGTGATCAACGCGATCAAGAGCACGCGCAAGCTCCGGCACTTGGCGATCTTCGCGCACGGGTGGCGCACGGGGATTCAGATGGGCTTTCGCATCGGGCACCTTCGAGCGCTTGCGCGCCAGCTCGATAAGGTGGCAGCCGATGAGGCGTTGATCGTGTCGCTCTACTGTTGCTCGACTGCCCAAGGCGGCCCCGGAGGGGATAACGGGTTTGGCGATGAGCTGCGCGATGCGCTTTGCGGCGTCGGGATCGATCACTGCCGAGTCGACGCGCACACGAACAAGGGACACACGACGCGCAATCCGCACGTGCGGCGCTTCGAGGGCACAGGCTCCCCATTTGGAGGTACAGGCGGCTCGTTTCTTGTGGCACCGCGCAGCAAGAGCTGGAAACTTTGGCGGTCGGCCTTACGCACCGATCTCCGTTTTCGCTTTGGGCAGATGACCGCCACGGAGATCGTCGAAGAGCTGCATGGGGCGGTGCATATCGTCTGAGCTTGCATGACGGCCCATTTTGCTCGCAAACTGCTACCTGTGCCCGCCCCGAAGGAATCGAAGGAAGAGCAGGCGCGGATTCAAGCCGTTCGCGAGCTGCGGTTGCTCGATACGCCCGCGCATGAACGCTTCGACCGATTCACGCGGATTGCCAAGAGCGCCCTAGGAACCGAGATCGCGCTCGTCAGTCTGATCGACTCAGACCGGCAGTGGTTCAAGAGCGCCCAAGGGATCGGGGTGCTCGAAACACCGCGGGAGATTTCGTTTTGCGGGCACGCCATCTTGGGCGATGAGATTTTCGTGGTGCCCGACGCGAGCAAGGATGAACGCTTCTCGAATAACCCTTTGGTCATGGGCGGCCCGAAGATCCGGTTCTACGCCGGGAGCCCGCTGCGCGGTCCTACGGGGCACCGTGTGGGAACGCTTTGCGTGATCGACTCCAAGCCGCGCCAGCTCAACTTTGCCGAGCTGGCCATTCTTCGCGACTTGGCATCGATGGTCGAAGGCGAGTTGCGTATCGATCAGTTGACGATCTCGGAACGCACGCTTCGGAAGTCACTGAACGATGCGGAGATCAAAGCGACGCTCGATCCGCTCACGCACATGTGGAACCGCGGCGCGATCCTTGAGTTGCTTGAAATTGAAAGGCAGCATGCCGAAGCGTCGGGCAAGCGCTTGGGTGTGGCGATGGTCGATATCGACCATTTCAAGGCCGTCAATGATGAGCACGGGCACGTCGTCGGAGACCGGGTGATCGCAGAAGTGGCGGCCCGCATGCGCCACGTGATTCGCGATCAAGACTTTGTAGGCCGCTACGGGGGCGAAGAGTTCCTGATCGTGCTCGAAGCGGCCAACGCGGTGGAGCTTCGCGTCGTTGTCGAGCGCATTCGGCGTGCCATTGCCGTCAGCCCCATTCAACACAATGGGCAGAGTCATACGGTGACGATCAGTGCGGGGCTCTACATCGCCCCGGTGACCATCGATTGCTCGAATGAATCGATGGTCGAGGCCGCCGATAAGGCGCTCTACAAGGCCAAGCGAAAAGGCCGCAATTGCACGGTCGTGTCGGAGCGCGGAGATTCGATGTTCCCCCCGCCCGGCTAGCCGCTTGACCGTAGCCGATGCGTTGGGGTAGGGTCGGCGCGATGACGACTGTAACAACCCCCCACACCGCAGTGCGCGCGCAATCGCAAGACTACATGGCCATCATGCCAGACGGTACGGAAGTCTTTTACCGCACGGCGCGTGAAGCTCCGATCGCCATGCTCGTGGGGATCACGTACGACGGCAAGCAAGCGGTCTACCGCTGGACCAGCCAAGAATACTTGGTTCGCATGGGCATGAACGCGCTGCGCCGCTCCCACAAGTGGGCCGTGTGCGTGCGTGAGATCACGCCCGTCGACAAGCGTCCGCGGGGCGCCGTTCAGGCGTACGGCCACGAAGCTACCTATCGCCGGCTGCGCACCAACTAGTCAAAGTCGCGGTCCAGATACCAGCGCAGAATGTGCGCCCACCATGGATGCGGTCTTTTGAATCGCATGCCTCTAGGGTAGCGGTGCAGCCGCCTAAGTGACCAATCCGTAATCCCGCTCACTTTCATTATACGATGCGTCGTATACTATGAAGGTGAAGGGAAAACGAGTTATGGCTACTACGACACCATGGGGCAAAGCGAATCACAAGACCCCAATCACACGAGGCATCAACTTCTACAGCACGCCGGGCCACGGCGGCTACAGCGTCAGCAAGGGCCTGTTCGCCAAGATGAACCCCGCGCTCGCCAGCATCGGCGAAGCGTACGGCAGTGCCGTTTGGTTCGAAGAGGATTGCGCGTACGGCGCGGTCTACTTGGCCTTCCCCGAATACTTCGAAGCGAGCAAGGTGGAGTACGCGCACGAGTCGATCAAGAACTACTACCCCGATGCCTACGAAGCGGCGTTCGGTGTGAAGCTCACGGCCGAAGAGAGCTTGACCTTGCGCGAGCGCGAGCACTACGCCCGGAACGTCGACAACTACGTCGTCAAGGCCGCATGGGGTGCGTGGTACGAGAAGTGCCCCGAAGGCTTCGTGTTCGTGGTCGCAGAGCGCGCCGCGGACGGCAATCAGAAGGCGTTCCTTGTCCCAGAGAACGACTACATCGGCACCCGCTTCGTGGTCGACACCGCAGTGCACACGGAGGTGACGGCGTGAACTACGCGAAGATCAGAGCGCGGCTCACGGCCATGGAGATCAAACGGTTCGTGCACATCCACGGCTGTTTCGGCGAAGTCGACATGAGCCGCGCAGACTCCGAAGGCTACGGCTTCTGTCTCGCGTGCGAGCGCAAGGTCGACGAAGCTGAAGTCGTGTCGCCGTTCCCCAAGTTCTACGACTACGACAACGACGTATCCACACTGCTCACGGCGCTGGACGCGGCCGAAGAGCGCCTTGCAGACCTAGAGGAAGAGAGCCGAACATCATGAACAAGATTGCCAAACTGAACGACCACGCGCGTAAGCACGGCGCTTGCCGGCTCGTGGCTACCGTGGGCGTGGACGCGTTGCCTATCGATAGGCTCAGCAAGCTCATGAAGCTCGTGAAGGCGTACGACGCCTTTGACCCGGCTGGCCAGGAAGACGGGAACGACCCGCACGGCGAGCACGACTTCGGCGCGGTCACCTTCGAAGGCGAGACCTACTTCTGGAAAATCGACTACTACGCGGACACGAGCTACAGCGCGGGCGCGGAGAACCCGGCCGATCCCAGCACGGCGCGCGTGCTCACGATCATGCTCGCGTCGGAGTATTGATCGCGATAGGTTCCGCGGGTGGCGAAGACCCCCACCATCGAAATCGATATCGACAAGGTAGTCGCGAAGACCGACGCCGCCTTCCGCGTCATGACGGAAGGCAAGGTCGTGTGGCTCCCGAACAGTCAGCTCGAAGCGTTGAACGTCGCCGCGCTCAAGGAAGCGTACGGGAACCGTGCGGCGCTTTGCTGTTTGCAGATCCCGAAGTGGCTAGCAGACAAGATGCAGCTCAAGGGGGTCTAGTCGGGCTGGCCAAGCCGTGCCGCAACCGCTTTTGCGGTGCTCGTGCCGAAGATGCCATCAACCTCTATTGATTCGCCTTCGCAGTTGAGCCAGGTTTGCAGGGCTCGCACTTGCGGTCCCCGGTCCCCCTTTTGAAGAGACCGAATAAAGGCTACGTCCCCGCACTCTTCGCTCTTGAGAGTGACCGTATCGTCAGCGGCTTCGACGGCTTCGACGGGTTCCGTTGGTTCATCTGCGGCGGGCTCCGCGTTGTCGGGAGCGAGGTCTCCAAGCACCTCGCCCACGGTATCGGTCACGGTAGCGGCCTTCTCGCATCCGAAGCCACGGAGAAGCCCGGCAGCGGCTACGGCGATAACCACGAGGATGCCTGAGATCATGATCCACTTTTTGCTCTTGATTCCGCTGTCAGTCATGGCCGGAGCCTAACACATAGAGTCGACCAGTCCGAAGAGGGGTCTGATTTGACCGTATGCGGCCCGTCGTATAGGGTGGATCGTCATGCACTTCGACTTGGTACGCCCGTGCTCCGATTGCCCCTTCCTGAAAGAAGGGGGCATCCGACTCCGGCCAATGCGCGCTCGCGAGATCGCCGACATGATGCTCTCACGCGATGGCGGTACGTTCGCTTGCCACAAGACCACCGAGGCCGGCGGTAGCGAGGGTCCGGTGCGCCACTGCGCGGGTGCGCTCATCTTCGCGGAGAGCCACAAGATCATGACGCAGGCCATGCGCATCGCAGAGCGCTTGCAGATATACGATCACACCAAGCTCGAAGAGAGCGCCAAGGTGTTCGTCACGCGCTCTGAAATGCTAGAGGCGCAGATGAAAGACTAGGTGCCGAAGGCGGAGTCGTCTTCTTCTTCCGCTTCACCAAGCATGACGCTCTCCCAATCGCCACCGCTCAAGTCGTCGTCTTCGTCGTCGTCGTTTTCTTCGTCACCGAACGCGAAGCTGAAGCCACCGGCCTTGGCGGCTTCGCAGGCAAACCAAAATGATGTAACGCAATCGTCGTGCGATCCGATGCCTTGGAGCTTGCCATCGATGTACCCGAACATGCTCATCTCTTCGATCCAAATATCGGTCATGCGTCGGCTGTACTCATCGCCGCGCGGGATAATGACCTTCTCGTTTTCGAGCAAGATGCGGAGCCCCGGAATGCCGCGGTCGAGTGGGTACTTGTTTGTCGCGAGCGTAATGAATTCCTTCACGGGAAGGTCGGTAAGCCGACGCATTTCGTCCGTGTAGATTTGCTGCATCGCATTGCTCTCGATGAAGATCAGACCAGGGTCGTAGTTGAGTGCGTCTTGCGCGATCTGTTCTAGCTGAGTGCGAAACTGCAAGCCCTTGCTGCGGTTGATATCGCAGATGATCACGTTGCCCTTTTTGTCCTTGGCGATGGTGTAGATCACGAAGTAGTCAGCGCCGACGTTGGCGGAGCGTGCGATATCGACGCCCATGTACGTCGACCATCCGCGCTCGCGAATCTCGTTCAGGCTCGGGCGCAACTTGAGCATGGGATCGTAGAGCGGCGGGAACAGGTAGCTCGGGAAGATCGAAAGCTCGTCACTGATCGGGTCGCACAGAATCTCGCGCGTGAAGCTGACGCTCCCGATCTCTTCGCGCTTGTCTTTGAGTCTCTTGAGCGTCCATCGCCAAGGGAACAGCGCGCGCTCATCGCCGGTATCCTTGTCGCGGATAATGCCGGGGTACTTTTTGAACGTGTACATCCGGTTGTGCCGGAGGAAGCCCCACAGGTCGGCCATGTGGTACGGCGTCCCGACGCACACGAGTTGCCCTTCGGGCGTGAGCATGTTCGTGATCGCGCTCTTGAAGTATTCGATGTTCTTTTTGCGGACGGTCTCCGACCACATATCTTCGTCGTTCAGCACGTCATCGCAGACGATGTACTTAGGGTGACGACCGCGGACCTTCTTTCCGTAGCCGATGGCCCGTATGCGGGAGCCGTTGGTGAGCCGTGCGTCGCTCCGGTTCAATCGGGTGCGTGAGCCCTTCCCCTCGCTCTGCGGAACCAAGTGTTGCAGCTCGGGGATATCGATCATCCCCTTCAGGTTGTCGCGGCCGTAGATGATAATATCGAGGAATTCCATCGCGCCATCGAGCGTCGCGCTGAAGAGGTAGACTTCGCATCCGGGCTCCGACCACGCGCGCCAGATGGGGTAGGCGTACGAAAAGAAGGCGCTCTTCGAATGGTCACGAGCCGCGTTGATCGCGATGCGTCGCTCGTCGTGAACGAGGTTGCCCCAATCCACGAGGTGCGGCCCGATCTCTAGGCCGAGAATATCCTTTGCGAACAGGCAAAGGTCGCTCTTCAGAAGCTCTTGGTAGAGCGCTTGCCAGTAGGGGTCGTCATCCGCCCCCTGCATTTCGAGGATCAGATCGTCAACTTCGGCGGTGCTCAGACTTGCCACGGACTTTCGTTGTACTCGCTATGTACCGCTCGATCACAGCCTTGGGTGGCTCTGCGGTTCGCAGGGGCAAGTGGTCCTTGCCGTACCATCGGTCCCAAGACCCGATGCGGAGTAGCGCATTCCCACTGCGCGGATCTTTGTACACTATCGTGGCTCGTGCCATGACCGTTCGTTCCTTCTAGTTGTACAGTGTGCCAGCTTAGACGCGGGGCTGTTTCAACCCTACGTACAGAGGTCGTGGGCGTTTCGGTGGCTTCTTTTTGTAGCCATCGCATCGGAATCGTGCCCCCACGAATTTGTTGGAGCGTTCCATCCAACAGAGTTTGCAGCGGATAACGCCGCCGTGAGACTCCCACCAATGAGACGGGTGGAAGGGTTTGTCACTCCAATGAATCCCCACGGCATTCTGTGTAGCCAACGGCAATGGCCACGTCCAGGGATGACGGCATTTTCCGTGTTTCCAACTTGTAAGATCGTTACGGGCGCACGCCGCTCGACCCGCCCGTAGGCGTGTAGCGGCTGAGCCAACGCTCTTCGACCGGCCGGTGATTCGCGTGTGCGTGTGCGATCCCCTCTTTCATGCCGGCGCTGAGCCCGTGGTCCATGTACACGGCCGTGAGATCGGCGCGGAGCATGAACATGCGCGCGGCCCGCAGTCCCATTTCACGGTGCTCCGGGTTCGTGTCGTCGAGCACGCGGGTGTAGAGCAAATGGCTGGCAAACGGCGACTCGCCGCGAAGCAGGCAATCGAAGAGACACGCTTCGGCGTACGCTTCATTATCCTCTACTTCGCCGCTGTAGGGGGATTCAATGATTACGATCTTCATGCGGGGTTCGTCAGACATTCGACACGGCGCTCCATAACGTGGTCTTTGGGGTGGGCAGCGAGCAAGGCGTGACTCGTGATCCGCCGGCAGCCGGCAGAGCATGCGTATAGCTCAAACATCGGATTGCTTTCCGCCCAAAGCGCACGCCAGTCTTCGGGAATATCCGGTTTCCCGTCGTTGTCGGTCGCAGGCGCTTCACCTTTGCAGGCCGCGCATTGCACGTAGATGAGTACCACGCGACTATCGTGCCTCAGTTGAGCGGGTGGGGTCCAGTTGTGCACCAAAGGATAACGAGCCTTCGACGTTGCGCTGAAGTATCCTTGCGGGCAGCATTGGTTCAGTGCGAACCACAGTTTTTTCATCGGGGGATCGCCCGTGCGCGTGCTTAGCAAATTGGATTCGGGGGAATCTAAAACGCTATCCAAAGGCCGCGCACGGGCGGTGATTTCACGTGGTCATACGCAAAGCTGAGCGATCTAAGTGGCACACCAATGCCTCTTCGGGGTTCCCTTCGATGGTCTCGCCCGCCAAGGTTCGCGCTCGACTCGTCGCCGGCAAAGGCGAGCTGCTAGCGCAACAGCTCGCCGCCAATCGCATCTTCCGTGAGAACGAAACCACCGAAGACGCGCCGCTTCCCCGGCATATCATCGCCATCGAAGACGTGACGCACGGCTTGGGGCTCGATGCAGCCGACGAACAAGCGGTTCAGCGCATCATTCTCGATACGAACGCGCACTTCGATCAGACCACGCAGACCCATCGGCTGACATTGGCGCGCGCGAGCTTTGTCACGACGCTTCGGGCGATGCCTCATATCAGCTCCGACATTCGCATGGAGCTGACGAAACGGGCCATCGCGTATTGGCGCCGGAACACGCAGACCGACTACGGCAAACCGCCCACGATCCGCTCGATCGCGGTCAAGAGTGAGCCCGCGCTCGTGATCAAGGCGGCCAAGCGCTTGAACGGCTCCGAGAAGCGCGTCGAAATGCCGCAGATCATCGCCCAAAAGCTCCCGGCGTTCCTGAAAGAGCTGCGCAAGGACGGCACCAAGTGCAAGCGCAAGAGCTACGACGCCAGCAAGCTCAAACCGATGCAAAACAAGCTCGATACGTCCAAAGTTGAGCGGTTGAAGAGCACCCCCGAAGCCCTGAAAAAGCCGATCGTGGTGAGCCATGACGGCTTCATTCTCGATGGGCACCATCGTTGGGCCGCATGCAAGGCGTTGGGGCAAAAAGTGCCGTGCGTAGAGGTCGCGCTCGACAAAGACGAGCTGCTAGAGCAAGCCCGTGACTTCGATGGGGCTGAGTTTCGCAAAGCCGGGGCCTACATCGGGCCTAGAGGCGGCAAATGGGCCGATGCGAAGCACACTATCCCCTGGAAAGACCCCGGCTTAGAGCGCAAACGACGGCTGTTGACGCAGATCGAAGGCAGTCTGACGGCTGCCACGCGCTCCGCGTCCCGATCGCTCGACTCCCGTGACGACGACGCCATGCGCGCGGCCGGCCATGACGTGCGCAAGGTCCGTGAACGCTTGTCGCGCGTCGCTGGGGAGCACGAGATCCACGCCAAGAGCCCCGGCGCGCTCGGAAAGCAGTACCGGACGCTCGATAAGCGCATCGCTGGGCTCGAAACGGAGCTGCGGAGCACGCCATCGAAGCAGATGGAAGCCGCGGCGACGAAGACGATCCGCGCAGAGCTGGCGGCTGACTCGCGTGACGAGCAGTACCGTACGCAAGACGCGGATTTCATTCTTGGCGATGGGTCCGTAGACAAAGCGGCGCTCTACCAAGAGGCCGGCATGGCGCTCCGCAATCTTCGGATGCTCCCTGAGCGCGCCGATCTCAAGTGGCTCGTCAAGCTCGTCAAAAAAGAGGCGAACCTACACGAGCGCAACGTCACCAAGCCGCTTCACCGGCAGCCCAAGAACAAGTACCGCAAAGCCGACAAGATCCCCGGCGGGCTCGCCGACAAAAAGAAGCCCTCCGACTTCGACAAAGCGAAGCTCGAAGCGGGTATCAAAGTTGAAATGGAGCACACGAGCGATCGGTCCATCGCGACTGAGATCGCCATGGATCACTTGACCGAAGACGCGGACTACTACGAGAAGCTGAAGACTATCGAGAAGTCATCGAAGCCGCCGCCCGGCTACGTCCTGGCGCCGGGCAGCAAGAAGGGGGCGTACCGCAAGAAGGTCGCCGGCAAGTGGGACCATTGGTATCCCGACGCTAAGAAGCCCAAGCGCAAGGCCAAGGCCAAGAAAAAGCCCGCTCGCGAGCCGCATATCAACGGCTGGGCGGGCGTGGTCGGCTCGGAGCTGGGCGACCATCTGCGCGGGATACTCGTGCGCTACGGCAATCTCGAAGCCCTGCAACAAGAGCTGAAGGAAACGCTCGACCCGGAGAAGCAAAAGGAGCTGACGCAGGGGATCGCCAACTATCGGGTCAACGAAATGACCGGGATTCCGTCGAAGGCAGAGACGCACAAGCTCTTGGAGCAGTCCATGAAGCTCCGCACGTTCGATGACGTGCAGAAGTTCACCGAGACCGTGGTGGATCTCGGAGACCACAAGATCCAGGTTATCAACTTGCTCGGCAACTCGCTTGGCTGGGCCATCCGCGCCCCCGGAGCACCCCCGAAAAAGGGTGACGACGGGTATTCGCAGCACCAAAAGCTCGTCAAGAAGGTCAAAGCCTTCGAGCAAGACACCTCGTGGCGCCGGCCGAAGAGCACGGACCCGCAAGAAGTGGCCGACACCTACAACTTGGCCATGATCGATATCAACCCGACGCTCCCTGAGCCTATCCAAACGCACATTACAGGCATGCTCAGCAACGCGTTCGAAGACTTGGCCGACGTGCTGGGTGCGGTGAAGCTCAGCCACGGCTCGCTTCAGATTCGAGTGACGGCCCAAGAGGCGCTGTACGCTCCCGGCTACGCGTACGGAGCGCAGTACGTGCGCCCCCGGAGCCGCAACCCCGAAGATTGGGACCGGGATTGGAACTTCGGCGGCGAAGAAGCGACGCCTTCCATGGGCTCGCACGGGCTCCAAGAGAAGATGGAACAAGCGCCCCCGATGATCCGCATTTCCATGGAACGAGCTTCCGCGCTCGCTCATGAGTACGGGCATGCGCTCGATGACGCGACGGCCATCGTCAGCGCCAACCCGGCCATGAGCGAAAAGCACGCCGATGAGATTGCGGCCAAGGAAGCGGTGCACATGCTCTTGCTCCAAAGCCCCATGCGGGACCGCGCAGAGCGGGTCGAGCGCAAGCGGGGGCCTAGAGGATATTGGGGCTCGCCGGCTGAAATGTGGGCACGCGGTTTCGAGCAGTACGTGCACAAGAAGCTGAACGACAAGGGTCGGTTCAACTCGCTTCTGACGCACCACACCTATGACGGCCGGGTGGACGATGGGGTTTTCATGGCCCCCAAAGAGTTCGCTCCCATCGAAGCGGCCTTCGACAAGTGGCTCGGCATGGCCAAAGAGCTGGGGATGCTCGAAAAGGCATTCCGGCTTCTCTTCGGCGACCCGACGCTCGTCGTGAAGGCCCGTTCGATCCTCACGCCGAACATCCAAGTGGGCGAAGCGCGCGGGGCACCCCGCTTCGACACGCCCCCGATGCCCGACTACCAGAGCATCTATTATCCCCCAGAGAACGCTGACTCGCACAAGCGGGAGCGCGCGCAGTCGCAGAACCGACGCCGCGCCGATGCGGAGCGTGTGCGAGGCAAGTGGGGCTTTCACGGCAAGGTGATTCCCGACAAGCCCGTGCTCCGGTGGAAGCTCGACCGCGAAGAGAGCGAAGATCCCTTCGACCACACCGGGGTCAAGCAAGAGCACAAGCCCCGCAAGAGCCCCAAGCTCATGGCGCGTGCCCGGATCAAGGCCGGCGCCACTACCTATCCCGAAGAGGGCACGGAGCTTCCGGGCGATGGGAAGCGAAAGCGAAAGCGGAAAAAGAAGAAAAAGCAAGTTAGGCTCACGGCGAGGAAGCAATGAGGGGTAGACCGCCAATTGGAGACGCGGACGCGCTTCGCGCCGTCATGAACAAGGCTCAAGCCCGGCGGGCTCGTGGTGAGCTGTTGCTCACCAAGGCCATCTTCTACGGCCCCAAAGGGGGCAAGTGGGCCGACTCCGCCCACACGATCCCGTACAAAGAGCTGAAGGGGCGCCGTAAGGGGGCCAAAGACGAGCCCAAGGGCCGAAGACAGTCTGGCGTTCAAGAGATCCCGAAGGGCCGTAAGAAGGGCCAGGACGAGCCCGCAAAGGGACGCACCAAGGCCGCTGAAGATACAGCGGGGCGGGAAAAATCAAGGCCAGAGGATAATGGGAAGCGGCGACCCGGATCGGCCGTCGCGCCCAAGGGGCGCGACAAGGCTCAGCCTGAAGACAAGGGCAAGCCCAAGGGGACCGAAGAGGCCGCCAAACCAGCCGCTACGCGCGAGTGGGTCAAGGGGGCCGACTACGGGCTCCAAGAGACCGACAAGCAGCACAAGGGCGAAGACGGCGAGTACACCCCCGTCCGCAAGAAGCTCCACGAGCAAATCTACGCGAAGTTTCTCGACCACGTGCCGACCGTCCCTGAGAACCAGAAGCCCACGGCCATCGTCACCATGGGCGGTCCCGCGGCGGGCAAGACCACGCTCGTCAAGCACGTCCAGAGCAACTTCAACGACTTCGCGGTGGTGAACCCCGATGACGTGAAGGAAGAGCTTCCTGAGTACCAAAAGGGGATCAACCTAGGCGAGAAAGACGGCAAGACCGTCAGCGCGCGCGACGCTGCATTCCTTGTGCACCAAGAAAGCTCTGACGTAGCCATCGAGATTCAGAAGCTCGCCATCGAGCAACGCAAGAACATCATTCTCGACGGCACCGGCAAGAACGTCGAGAAGTACCGTAAGAAGATCGCCGATCTCAAAGCGGCCGGCTACCACGTCCAGGTCATCATGCCGCACGTCGACATGAACGAGGCGATCGATCGCGTGGAAACGCGCGCAGAGAAGACCGGCCGATACGTCCCAGAGGATATCGTGCGCCATGCGCACACACGCATCCCTTCCAACTTCGAAGCCATCGCACGCACTGCCGATGAGTTCGCACTGTTCAAGTCGGGTCGACCCCCGAAGTCGGTGTGGTCCGGTGGCGCTGGCAAGGGCGACGTGGTGCATGATGCCAACTACGTTCGCGATTTTCTACGGTTGGGGAAGCGACTCACAAAAGAGGTAGAAGCAGGCATGCACAAGTCAGAAAACGGCGGCGGCGACAAACCGCCAAGTGTGTCACTCGATGACTTGGTAAAGCGCGTTGCGAGCTTCGATGCGCCCGAAGAGGATAAGGACGCGGAGCAGATCCAGGGTGGCGACGGCGATGGCGTATGGTGGCCCGTCGAAGACTACGAAGACGAGATCCGCGAGCAGATGGACAAGCAAGGCGGCGTGAAAAAGAGCGGTACGTTCACCGTGCCCACCAAGCGCTTCGTCGTGAAGGGTGGACCGTACATCGGTCCCCGTGGCGGCAAGTGGGCAGACCCGCAGCACAAGATCCCCTATGAGAGCGCGAAGCAGCACCACGCGCGGGTGACCGGGCGCGGCAAGCGCTCGCTCGGGCCGGGCGAAGAGGTAGGCTTCCCGTGGAAGCGCTACGAAGCGCGGGCCAAGGGCATGAACAACGATCAGCTCGCAGGCGCCATTCAGGACGCCCTATCGACGCTGATCCACGCCGATGCGATGGACCGGGAGAGCGGCGGAGACCGGGGCGGGCATTACCGCGATGAGATCAGCGTCTACCGGAACGAGCAGAAGACGCGCGCGAAGATCACCGAGAAGATGGGGGCGTCGCAGAGCAAGTCGAAAGCGGCCCGCAAGAAAGCGCGCGAGAAGGTCAAAAACGCGCTCGTCGCGGAAGGCATGGAGCCTTCCGAAGCCAGCTACATGCTCAAAGAGCGTGCCCAAAAGTCGCCCCAAGACGCTACCGTAACGGCGGCTATCGGTGCAGACCGTTGGCATGCACTGAAGCTCCAAGGGAACATAGCCGGGGACTTCACCAAGTGGTCGGGTGGCGCGGTCGAGCAAGCGAAAGCCTTCAGCCAGGATCTTGTGGACTACGGGGTGATCACGGAGAAGGAAGCTCAGAAGCTCGCAGAAGCGAAGCATGGGCTCATGAACCGGAACATCGTCGACGCGCAACTGGTCATGAAGCAGCACGGTGCTGGCGCGTTTTCAAAGTACAAAGAAACGAAAGAGCCCGCGATTCGCGCCATGGCGTTTGCAGAGCGCGCACTCCGTTTGGGTGGTGTGAGCAAAGCCAAGGCCAAGGCGGTGGTGCGCAAGCTCCGAAATGAGGCGTACGAGAAGAGCCCCGGCTACTCGATGAAGCTGAAGGAAGTTCGCAGCATTCTCGGGGACTACGGCTTCGACACCACGAAGTACGTGGCGATCGATGCGACCTATCGGGAGAGCATGAAGTACCGCTCCCGCAAGCCGCAGACCAACGGTCCGGTGAAGGACAGTAACCTCGCGAAGCAGCTCTATAACAAGGGGATCAAGCTCGTTCGCAAGAGCAAGCTAGACGACTCGCTGCGCAAGGGTGGGCCTTACATTGGGCCGCGGGGTGGGAAGTGGGCCGATGCGGCGCACACGATCGCATGGTCGGATGAGAAGCCCGCAGCGCCAAAGGCCAAGGGCGTCGGCGACGAGATCGCCATGCCGCACACGCTGAGCCCGATGAAGTTCGGCAAAAAGCCTGAGCTTCCCGAAGGGGCGATGAGCACCGATGGGTACGATGCCGCAGACGTGGTGAACGGCGACGCGCCGTACAAGCCCGGTGACGCGCTGCATCCCGACCACAAGTCGGCAGAGACGGCCTACGTGATCGAAGACTACCCCTACGGTCGGCTCCGCACGCAAATGCGCGTGTGGATTGACCGGGACAAGAACGGGCGCGGTCGACTCATGCGCCAGACGCTAGACCCGAAGCGCACCGGCCATTGGAACAAGCCCAAGGGCAGCACGTACAGCGATGTAATGGTCGCTGTCTTCAATGAAGACGGGCACATCGGGAACCACGGGGCGAGCTTTTCGTGGCGTGGCGAGAACACTCTTCGGCCGTACGCGGAGAAGTACGGCGGGCACATGAGCGATGAGCAAAAGCTCGATGCGGCGCTCATGGTCGCCTACGACGAGCTAGGCGCCAAAGGCATCCCGCGCGACGAAGCCAAAGAGATTGCGTTCAAGCATTGGGCCAAGCAGCGCAAGGCCACGGGCGTTTCCGACGCGCAGCAAGCCAAGGCGAAAGCCGCCAAGGACGCGAAGAAAAAGAAGGCCGCAGCCAAGGCGGGGCCGCCGACTGGCGCTCCGACGCCTATCAGCGAGCGACTTCGGGCCAAGGGGCTCCGGTCCACGAGCGAGCTGGGGAAGATGAGCGTCGACGAGATCGACAAGCACTTCGGCGCGATGGAATACTTCGAGTCGAAGGGGATCAGCTCGGCGTACAAGATGCTCGCGAAGCAGGCCGCCGAAGTGAACCGGAACAAGCTCGCCACGCAGTACAAGCACTTGGCGTCAGCGGTGAACCTAGCCGGCCCCTACAGCGAGGGTCGGGCCAAAAAGGCAATTCAGAAGTTCCTGAACCATGCCAAGAAGCACGGCAGTGACGCGGAGACTTTGGACAAGAGCTTTGTGATTCGGAGAGAACAATGATGGATGCAATCGAAAGCCTAGTCCGCATGGTCAAGGGTGGTCCCTACATCGGTCCGCGCGGGGGGAAGTGGGCAGACGCCAAGCACACGGTCGCGTGGAAAGACGACGCTGCGCCTAAGAAAAAGGCCAAGGCCAACCGCAAAGAGAGCGGGGCGCTGGCGGCCAAGCACGCGAGCGCGATCACCACTGCGATGAGTGCGCTCCACGATCCCAACAATAAGACCAAAGACAAGACCCCATCCGGGTACGTCGAAGTGCTCCGCGACGCCATGAACGACGCGCCCAAGATGACTGGCGCAGACCGCAAGCGGCTCGCGTCGACGATCACACGGCACCTCAAGGCCGCTCGCGTCCACAACCGGAACATGAGCCAGCGCCAGTACGGCAAGCAGCCCAAGGATGAGGCACGGCGCGTATCGGGTACGGACGTGGCCAACGCCACGCGTCTTCGCGACAACTTGGAAGTCACGGCCCGCAAGCTCCGTGAGCACGGCCAAGACCCTTCGAAGAAGGTGAAGCAGCAAAAGAAGAGCGCCACCAAGTACGCGCAAGATCAGTTCAAACACTACGAGCGCAAGATCAAGGGCGCGACGCGCGACGGTATCCGCGCGAGCTACGAGCGCGACATGCGCGAAGTGCTTTCCAACTACAAAGAGCGCTTCGGCGAGGATCTACCGGGCTCCGAAGGGTGGACCGCTACTGAGAAGGCTCGCGAGACCGCCCAAGGTGGTCCCGACATTCCAGCCAAAGAGTTCAACGCCTTGATCGCCACACCCGAAGGGCAGAAGATCAAGACGACCATTCAGGCGGATCTCAAACGCAGGCTCGATGCAGGGGCCGACCGTGAGAAGACGGTAGCCATCGCAGAGACCGCGTTCCGCAACCGCATTCACAAGCTGTTCTACAACGCCAAGCAGGAAAAAGAGACGGGCCAGCAACGGCTCGCACTCTCGAAAGAGGCCATGGGATCACTCAGCAAAGGCGGTCCCTACATTGGGCCACGCGGTGGCAAATGGGCGGATGCCAAGCACACAATCTCGTGGGACGACCGGAACAAGAAACCCCGAAAGAAGCGCGCCAAGAGCAAGGCGAAGGCGAAGAACAAGGGTGTGGACGGCATGGTTCAGCCCGCGACTGGCAATAGCCGGGGCGAGCCCCTTGCGGCCGTACCGGGACGCATCTACGGCGTTTGGGCGCAGCACGTCGACGAACAGCGCGCGAGCACCGGACATTCGTTGACCCAGACGGTCACACATGTACCTAGCGGGCTCAGCCTTCAAAGGTTCACGTCGCAGCGGAAGGCTCGCGCCTTTGCGCAGTTCATGGATGAAAAGGTCGGCGACGTAATGACCGATCTGAAGATCAACGAGTCGCCGAACACCATGGACAACGCGGAGCACAAGGCGGCGTACGCGAAGATTCGTGCAGCGATGGACGACTACGAAGTGGCGGAGAAGGCCAAGAGCGATGCCGCACGCGAGAAGCGAGAAGCCAAGAAGGAAGCCGTCCGTGCTGAGAAGCATAAGAAGTCGCGATTCTCAGACGCGCAACGGCAGTACAAGGTGGGCTCCGATGAAGCGCGAGCCGCGGTGGCTCTCGACGAAAACGGCGACCACGACGGCGCCGCCAAGAAGTACGCGCGTGCGGCCGATCTCATGAACCTCGCAGCGGAAGCAGCGGGCGACGCTGGGGATAAGAACGCTCAGCGCGCAGCGAACAACCGCTACGAGAAGTACCATGGGCTCTCTAAAGACGCGACAAAGAAGGCCGCCGACAAGCGCGCCGCAGCGAACCGCGCGGAAGAAGCCGCAGCCGACAAGGCGCGCGAGGCCGGCAAGGTGGTCAAGCCCGGCAAGGTCGAAGGTCACCGGATGACCGCGGACGGCAAGCACATCGCAGACACCGGGTTCATGAACCGAACCGGGGGCGCACTGCCCGGCTTCAGCATGGAGCACATGGGCTTCGGGGAGTTCTACCTCAAAGGCCCCGGCGGGCGCATCGATTTCGCGCGGGGCGGCCCTGAGTTCGAAGGGCAGTCGGGCCGCAGCCACTACATGTACGATGACGCAGGCGGCGAGCTAGTGGAGAAGCTACTCGATGCCATGGCCGTCAAAAAGAGCGGCGACGCGATCGACGGACTGGAAAGATTCACGGGGGGAGAGTACATGGCGAAGAGCAAGGGAGACGTGATCCAAGAGTTGATCGCGAAAATGGAAGCCGGCAATATCTCGGAAGAGTTGATCGGCAAGATGAAGGCCGTTGGCATTCAGGATGACGTGATCCAACAGCTCATCGGCAAGTGCAACACGCGCAAGAGCCACTTCGAGCCGTCGCTCAAAAAGGGGCTCTACGCCTTCGAAGTGGATGGTAAGGGGCGCAAGCTCTCTGACAACTTGCTCCCGCAGTATCTTGCGGCGTTTGTCGAGCAAGCCTTCGAGCACGAGAAGCAAGAGTGCGAGCACATGGAGAACAAGCCGGCCGGCTACACCGATCAGCTCACTTTCTACGCGCAGCGGATCATGAATGAGCTGGTCATGTACATGCGGAACAACGCCGATCTCACGGCGGCGGGCAAGGATGCGACGAGTGAGACCATTGCCGCCATCCTTCGCAACTCCGGGCTCATTCAGCCCGACGTGAGCGGCTTCGACAATCCAGAGGGCAACGGGTGGAGCGGCGAAGCATCGCTCGTGCGTTCCGGCGCATCGCCGTGGCTCCAAGACGACCCGGCCGTGCGTCCCGCGGCGCAGATGGCCGAACACCACAAGCAAGCCTCGTTCATCGATGACACCGCTGATCCCGCTATCGCGCTCCGCAAATCGAACGTGGTCAAGCGGCAGCGCGCATTTACCGCCCCAGAACCAGAGTTCGTGGTAAAGGGGGACGGAGGTTGTCCGATTCACGGCTACGGGGATCTCACCAAGATGCAGAATCTTTCGCTCCCGATGGGCAAGTGCACGTGTAACTAATGGGGCTCTTAGACAATATCCGAACGGCGGGGTCGGGCGCTCTTGACGGTGCCCTACAGTCATTGCGCAAGGCTGACGAGCTAGGTGACGACGTACCCTTCGACGCCATGCAAGACGCGCTCATGAAGGGCGGGCTCGCGCAGCCCACCGACGAGAAGCCGCGTGGTCTCTTTCATGATCCCTACAGCGTCATGGATTGGGGCGGCTGGCGGCAGCGTCCCAGCATTCTCACGTACGATACGCTCCGCCAGATGAGCATATCGAACACGGTGATCGCGGCCATTATCCAGACCCGCGTGAACCAGCTCAGCCAGTTCGCCGTGCCGCAGCAAGGCAACTACGACCGGGGCTACCGCATTATCCTTCGGGACCGTCGCGACAAGAGTAAGGTCATGACGAAGGCGCAGCAATCGAAGGCCACGGAGCTAGAGCGCATGCTCGAATCGACCGGGTACATGCTCCCGAACGAGAAGCCCTACGACCGCGATTCGTTCCGCGGTTTCTTGAAGAAAATCGTGCGTGATTGCCTCACCTACGACCAAATCTGCATCGAGAAGGTGCGCGACCGCAAAGGCCGGATCAGCCGCTTCATCGCGCTGCCCACGGAGACCATTCGCCCGGCCGTCGCAGACGTGGAGCACATGGACCCCGAAGAGCGTCGCAACCGCGTCGCCTACGTCCAGGTCTACGAAGACTCTGTGATCGCGGAGTTCGGACCCGACGATCTGGCGTGGAGCATCATGAACCCACGCTCCGACCTACGCGTGAACGGCTTCGGGTTCTCGCCCATCGAACAGCTCATCCGCATGATCACGAGCTGGCTCTACGGCTTCGAATACAATACGAAGTTCTTCTCGCAGGGGTCCGCAATCAAGGGCGTCATCAACGTCAAGGGCGCCATCCCCGACCGTCAGCTCCGCGCGTTCCGACGCATGTGGTACTCGATGGTCACGGGCGTTCAAAACTCGTGGAAGACCCCGATTCTGAATGCGGAAGACCTTCAGTGGGTCTCGCTCCATTCGACGAACCGCGAAATGGAGTTCGGCCAATGGCTCGACTTCCTAACCAAGAGCATCTGTTCGGTCTACGGGATCGACCCGGTAGAGATCGGCTTCATCTACGGCTCGGGCGGGGGCGGCTCATCGCTCTTCGAATCCCGGCCGAACCAACACGAAGTGCAAGAGTCGAAGGATAAGGGGCTCCGGCCGCTCATCGAGCACATCGAAGACACGATCAACGAACACATCGTTTGGGAGCTAGAGCCCGACTTCGAGTTCGCGTTCACCGGCTTCGACGCCAAAGCCGAAGACAAAGAGCGCGAAGCACGGATGCTCGAAGTCACCAAGGTCAAGACCGTCGACGAGATCCGCGCTGAAATGGATGAAGACCCGCTGCCCGATGGGCTCGGGGAGATCATTCTCGACCCTGTGTTCTTTCAATGGGTACAGAGCAAGACCGGCATGGATGAGGGTGAAGGCGGCGAGTTCGGCGAAGAGGGCGACGACGACATGCCCGACTGGTTCAAGACCGCTTCGGGGGAAGACAACGAGCCCAGCGATGACGACAAGGCCAAGGGCGACGACAAGGCCAAGGATGGCCCGCCCGGCGTCAAGCAGAAGGCTTCGGGCAAAGACCTACCTTCGAGTGTGAAGGGCGGTAAGGATGGCCAGAAAGAGGCCCTAGCGGCGTCCATGGACGCGCTACGCACCGTCGACGTGTTGCGGAAGAGCCAAAGGGTGCACAATGGCCGCCAGACGATCGATGTAGAGATTGTGGGGGAATGATGGGGGTACGGACGAACACGGTGCTTTCGCTCGAAGTGGGTCAAGATAACTCGCTCGACGATTGCCTCTTTGAACGGAGCTTCACGGCGCTGTTAGACACGCTCGACCATGCGGTTTCGCAGGTCATTACGGTCGAATCAGGCACCACGAATCTCGCCGTGCCCATGGGAGACGTGGCCCAAGCCCGGCTCATCTACATCGAAAGCGACTTGGAAATCGAAGTCACGTTCGGCGGTGTGGCAGCCACGGGCGCTATCGTCGACGGAGCCGCGGGCACCTACCCGACTGGCTTTGCCGGCGGCGAGACCCTGAATCTTGAGGTCGACAACGGCGGGCTCGTGTCGTGCAGCTTCGACGCGGCCGATCAGTCGCTCGCTCAGGTCGTGAACCGCATCAACGCGTGCCTCGCACTGAACGGCCAAGCGCCCGTCGCGTCGGATAACGGCGGCCAACTCCGGCTCGCGAGCACGCTCACGGGTTCCGCATCGGAAATCGACATTCAGAGCGGCACTGCGCTCGCGATTTTGGGCCATTCCATTGGGATTACCAACGGGATCAACGCCACACCGGGCACCGCAGCGCTGCAAATCCAGCGCCCCGCCGATCCTTCGGGCGCGACCGCCGCAGATGGCGTGCTCGCCTACTTTTTGGCGACGATCAACACGAGTTCGGTGTCGATCAGCAACCTTTCCGCCACGGCCAACGCGCGTGTCCGCGTCATGATCGCTGGGGATCTGGTCACGACGCCCTAGGCTCATGGCGTCGCCAGCCAAGATACGAGTTCAAGCGCCAGCCGACCTAGATCCGATTCAGATCGCCCAAGCGGTAGTCGGAAACGGACTTTTGGTGAAGGCGGAGCCTGTGCCGCGCTACGGCAAGCGCACCTTCAAGCGCTACAAGCCCATGGTGACGAGCGTGGTGCGCTTCGAGAAGGCGTACGACGCCCAGCTCGTGGCCATGATGAAGGCGCTCCGCAAGCACATCGAGAAGACCACGGGGACGCGCATCGCCAAGGCCGACACCTACCGGCCCTTGCTCACGCCCGGCGAGCTATTCGAGCTGCAACAGATCATCGAAGACTACCATCGGGCGTTCATCGCCGGGACCGTGGGACCGGAGACCTTGCCGCCGGGCCAGGTCAAGCGCTTGATCGACGCCGGTATCCTTCCCGAAGACTTGCAGCACACGTTCGTGCCGACCGATAAGGTGCTCCCGCCCGCCGCGATGGACGCCATCGAAGACGCCTACCGCTACGGACACGTGCTCTCCGCGTCGCGCACGTATGAAGAGCGCAAGCGCACGTACGGGATCACCTACGACCAGTTCGTACGCACGTACGCCCCGAAGGTGCCGAACGGCCCGAACGAGAAGCACGCCATCGCATGGGCCAAGCACTCCGCGGCCACGGAGATCAAGGGGCTCGGGAACAAGGTCGCGGCGGATTTCAGCACCATCGCCATCGAAGCGGACAAGGATCTGAGGCGCCGCTACGAAGGTGTCATTCGTGATTCAGTCTCGGAGAACATCCAACGCCAAGAGACCGTGCAACAGCTCGCGAGCGACTTGGGCCACAAGACCGGGGACTGGTCCCGCGATTTCAAACGCATTGCGGCCACCGAGAAGCACAAGGCGATGCAAGAGGGCATCGTCACAGGGCTCGTGGAGCGCTACGGCGATCCCGACGATATCCGGGTCGCCAAGATGCCGAACCCCGATGCGTGCCCGCATTGCCTTCGGCTGCACAAGCACCCCGATGGCCGGCTCAGGATATTCAAGCTCAGCGAGCTAGTGGAGAATGGCAGTAACGTCGGCCGCAAAGCCGCCGCTTGGCAAGCCACGGTTGGCCCTGTGCATCCATGGTGCGGCTGCGATCTCATCCATGTGCCCGAAGGCTGGGGCTTCGATGAGAGCGGCGACATGCTTCCCGAAGCGCTACTGCGCAGCGATTGGCTCGCATGGGATCTGCGCAAGAGCGCAACCGCCGCCCCCATGCTGAGCTACGGGGAGAGCCGGCCCGACAAGGGCGTGGTGATCCGGGTCGGCGACCCTGAAGTGCACGCTGAGATCCAGATGGTGATCGACAAGACGCCGCCGGAGATATTCGATCGGAAGGTCGGGATCACGTTCATTACGACCGATATCCCCCGCGCGCAGAACCCGCTCGAAGAGCACGACTACGCGTATTGGAGCGGCAATGAGATCCGGGTCTCGCAGACCCTTCCCGCGGAGCGCATCGCACGGGTGCTCCCCCACGAGATCGGGCACTCCCTGAACGTCCACCTCATGCACGAATTTGGGAACATCGAAGCGGTCAAAGAATGGCACGCCAAGCTCGACGCGATCAGCCAAGATGAAGGCTACGTGAGCGACTACGCGAAGCGCGAGCCCATCGAGAACGCCGCCGAAGTCACGATGAACTATCTGTACCACCGCCAACGGCTTATGCTTCGATGGCCCCGGCAGTTCGCATTCGTGCACAAAGCGTATCGAAAAATCTGGTCATGACGGCTCAAGGGATAATGAACGGCGACAAGCACTTGCACTGCCCGCATTGCGACCGCCCGATCTTTCGCAAAAGTAGTTCTGGCGCGCGCTACAAGGCCAAAACGTCGATCATCGTGTTGCACAAGAGTGGCGACGTGGAGATCAACTGCGGCTCGTGCAAGCGCGCGGTTATCCTCGCAAGAGCGAAAATCGAGCTGCGGAAGGCTGTTTTCATCATCCCGAAGAGTTGACACGCCCTAGGGGATACTGTCAGATCATCATCGGGGCCTAGGTTACGCGGGGGCGTGATCATTAGAGGCGGTTCAACCTTCGACGGTTGACCGCCTTTTTTGCGTTCTGGGGGGCAAATTGGGAGCAACACCGTTCAAATTCGATATCGCGGTCGAGTGCTTTGAAAAGGCGGGTGCCGATCCCTCCAAAGAGCGCCGCATCGGGGGCATCGTGTCGACGGGTGCGATCGACCGCCAAGGCGAGCGCCTGATCCAGACGGGGCTCGACTTTTCGCCGTTCTTGAAGGGCGGCTGGTTCAACGACAATCACGATAGCAGCACCGAGGCGTTGGTCGGATATCCCGACAAATGCGAGCTGCGCGAGCTGCCCGATGGGGAGCAAGGTTGGTACGTCGAAGGTTATCTTCTGAAGGGCCACCAACGCGCCGACAACCTTTGGAACATTGCCCAAGCGTTGCAGAAGAGCGACCGCCGGCTCGGGTTCAGTGTCGAAGGCCAGATCGAAGAGCGCGACGCGACGAACCCGACCGTGGTTCGCAAAGCGTCCGTGCGCGAGGTCGCGATCACACGCTGCCCCGTGAACAACGGCACAGGGCTCGATGTGCTCGCGAAGTCGCTGAGCGCTGGCAGCGCCGTGGGCGACCCCGGCACCGCGCCCGGTGAAGGCTTCCCGCTTCGGACCGAAAGTCTCGAAGGCGGCAAGAAAAAGAAGAAAAAGAAGCGCCTCTACAAAGCATCTGAGGCGATGGAAAGACTTCGCGCAATCCGGCCAAACCTGGACGGCGCGCTAGCAGAGAAAATCGTGGCGTACGCGATGAAGTGGCACGCCGAAACGGAGGATATCGAAAATGCCGGATGAACAAACATCGGGACCGCAGGTAACGGATGACGGCCTTGGGAAAGCTCTCGATGAGCTTCTGAAGGCGGCCGACGCTACGAGCTTGGCCAAGGGCGCAACGCACTCGGGCAAGGGTTCCAACTCAGTGGAAACCAGTCCCCACGTCGACGAAGACGGCACCACGGCGGGCTCGCTCGCCGGAGCCGGCGACGTAGGCGGAATCGATACGCTCATGGTCGCCAAGATGAGCGCTGCGGGCATTCCCGCCGGTATCATCAACGCCTTCGCAGCCTTCATGAGCGACGACGAAGAAGAAGAGGACGAGGACGAGGACGACGACAAGGAGAAGAAGGAAAACCCCTTCGACAAGAGCCTTGAGCCTTCTTTCCAGAAGTCTATGGACTCGTTCCGAGAAGACTCGGTTATCGATGACACCATCGATGTATCGCCGTTCCTTGAGGCGCTGACGGCCCGCACGGCCGATCAGCTCGATGCGATTCGCAAGAGCGCGGGCCACTTCGAAGGCCAGCAAAACCATGTGAATCAGAAGCTCGCTGCGGCACTCCACCAAATCGGTGGCTTGCTCAAGAGCCAGACCGGCGTGATTCAGGCTCTCGGGCAGCGCTTGAATCTAGTCGAGCGCACTCCGGCACCGCAGAAGGGAGCGACCCAGCTCTCCGGCGCGCAGCCGCTTCACAAAGCAATTCCGGGCGAGCTTGGCCAGGGCGGCAAGGATCTTCGCAAGAGCGAGATTCTGTCAACGCTCACGTACATGAACTTGGAAAAGGGCATGCACGAGATCAACGGCCAGCGCACATCCGAACTAGTCGGGCTGTTCGAAGGGGGCAACGTCATCGATGAGAAGACCGTCGGTGCCGTTCAGAGCTTCCTCGCCACCCACCCAAATGAGGCGGACGCGGCTCGGCAGTACGCCTAAACGCGCCATGGAAAGAAACAAGAGAGGATTGAAAAAATGAGTGTTGGATCATTTGTTTCGGCGCGAGACTACCGCGATTACGGCGGATGGGGCTCTTCATCGCCGGACGAACTAGCAGAGCTTCGCAAGGCGCTTGTAGCCGGCAGCGACGTGAACGACCCAGGCGTTGCGCCCGGTGTCGGATTTCCGTTGAGGACGGAATCACTCGAAGCGCAGCTCAAGAACCTGACGTTCGAAATGTCAGAAATCAAGTTGTTCCGCAGCATCGCCAAGGTGCCAGCGAGCAATACGGTCGAGGAATTCAACCGTTTGGTGAGCTACAGCCGTTCGGGCAGTCGCCGCTTCAACATGGGTTGGATGAGTGAGGGAGCGCTTCCAGAGGAAGAAGACAGCACCTACGAACGTGTGACCGTTCTCACGAAGTATCTCGGCGTTGTGGGCCGGGTCACACATGTGGCCAACACAATCCGGGCTGCTCACGGGAACGTGATCGCGCTCGAAACCATGAACAAGACGATGGATCTTCTCAAGAATCTTGAGAACGCCCTCTTCTTCGGAAACTCCGCGCTCATTCCTGAGCAGTTGGATGGCTTGGAAAAGCTGATCAGCGACGGTGCTCCCGATAACGTGGTCGACCTTCGCGGTGCACCGCTCACTGAGAGCGCCATGAACGACATGCTGCTTCAGATTCGTCAGAACTACGGCATGGCGACCGATGCCTACTTCAGCGCCGGGGCCTTCTCGGATCTCGCGAAGCAGGTCTACGATCGTCAGCGGTTCGCACTGGCGCCAGCACCGGGCACGCTCGGTACGACCGTCACGGCTTTCCAAGGCCAACACGGCAAGATCAATCTCCACGACCACGTGTTCTTCGAGGACGAGCAGTCCGCGTTGACCGGCGGTCTTGGCGATGCGTCGAAGGCGCCGCTCGTTCCGACGATCACCGTGGCTCCGGCCGCGGCAGCCAACGCAGCTTCGCAGTTCGTTCTGGCAGACGCCGGCACGTACATCTACACGGTCGTGGGCGGGAACAAGTTCGGGCTCAGCCCGTCGCTCGACTCGGCTTCGGTCGTAGTTGCAGCGGGCGATCAGGTCACCTTCACGGTCGGCGACGGCGGTCAAGGAACCACGTTCTACGAAATCTACCGCAGCGATGTGGGCGGCGCGGCTTCGACCGCGAAGCTCATGACTCGTGTCGCGCGCACTGGCGCAACGCAGGTCATTACGGATAACAACGATGACATTCCGGGGACCACCAAGGGCTTCGTCTTGCAGCAAAACCAGCGCTCAATGAGCTGGGCTCAGCTCTTGCCGATGACCCGCGTGCCACTTGCAACCATCGATACGAGCATAAGGTGGGCGCAGGTAGTATATGGTGCGATAAAGCTCTACACGCCCGCACGTAACATCGTGGTCAAGAATATCGGCCGCGAACCGGGTAGCCTCTAAGGGAGGAAGCCCATAGCGAAAGCTGGTAGAACGGGGCGAGCGGGCGTAGGTTCGCTCGCCTTTTCTACTTTTTGGAGGGAAAAAGGACCATGAAGATCAAGAATGAGAACATGGCAGGCACCGAAATGGGCTTGCGATACGGCGACGGCACCGTGACCGGGGACGAGAACGGGATCTTCGACGTACCCGCCAAGGATGCCGAATTCCTTCTGAGCACACCGGGGTGGAGCAAGCTCAAAAAGGGCTCTCCCTTGAGCGGAGCGAGCACGCACCCCTCATTGGCCCCAGCACCCGACCCAGCACCCGACGAGCCTGAGCCGGCGCCTGAGACGGCCCCAGCGGACGATGGCGGGGGCGATGAAGGGGACGACGGCGAGGATGCGCCCGAAGGCCCTGATCTCGAAGCCATGACCAAGGCGGAGCTTTTGGCGTGCGCGGCGGAGTACGGCGTCGAAGACGTAGACTCGTACATGCGCAAAGACGATATCAAGGCAGCGCTCGAAGCCGCGCTTTTTGAGGGGGAGTAATGGCCGCTCACGCTGACGATCTGCGGTACTTCTACGCAGAGCACTTGGGGGATTCGGTTCAGGTCACGTGTCCTTCGGGGGGCACGGTCGAGCTGCCCGAAGCACTGACGCCGGGGCGCTACGAGATCCGCGTGCCCGCCTACGGGGGTGGGGATCTGTGGATTCGCCAAGGGGCGTTTGGCGACGTTCTGGCTGCGAATGCGGCCCCGTCCACGCAGTTCGTAGGACATACGGACGTAGGGCACCTCAACTACCCGGTCTTCACGCTCATGGTGCGCGGGACGCTCGACAACGGTCTTTCCTTTTACGGGGACGGCGGTACGCCCATCGCGCAGATCACCAAGGTTTCAAGGGACAAGGGATAATGCTACGCGAAAAGAAACAAGGCGGGCCGCTGGTCAAGATCAAAGAGCAGCCAGCGCGCAAGCCACCGCCCAAGCGCGTTGTGCCACCGGCCCCTAAAGAGATCGAAGTCGCGCTGGATCAGCAACAGCTCTTACGCATGCAGGCGACCCAGACAGACGATGGGCTCGTGATCTCGGCGTTGGTTGCAGACGGCTACACCGATGGCGAGGGGGACTTTCATCCCGTGCGTCGGCGTCGATTCCACTACACCGGGGAAGCGGCGCTCACGGTGGCGTGGGCGGCTTTCGAAGAGGCGTTGTGGACGGTCATCGATGAAGAGCCGGCGCCCTTCGAGCGCCCCGCTGATCAAGGTGAGCCCTTCCAAGTCGCGCCTACGGAGTAAGTGATTGACCCCAAACAGAGCATACGCCCCTATCGCAAGGTCGATATGGGCACGGAGCTGGCGGAGCACGATGCTCGGCTCCGCAAACTTGAAAAGCTCGAAACTCAGGTTCGGGTCTTTCAAGTGCTCGCCGGGATGCTGTTGCTCACATTGATCGGCTCATGGCAACGGGGGTGCACGCGGGAGGACAATCAGCGCATCGAACAAGCAGGGCTGAAGCAGGCCGTCGAATCGCACGCGAAGCAGCCGCATGGGGTGGACCAAGACACGCTTGATAGCATGCAGAACACGGACAAAGAGCACGGCGAACGGCTTTGGACCATCGAGAAGCGCCTCTACATCCGAAAGAAGAAGTGAATGCAGCACGTAGTCGACGTACCTGAAGAGATCGAAATGCGGCTCGCGAGCGAAGCAGACAAGCAAAAGCTCTTCGTGAAGGATCTGATCCCGCTGATCCTCGCGGAGTATTTTCAGATGTGGGATGACATGGAAGGTGGGGCTGCACTTTTGAAGGTGGATACGCCAGAATGAGCGTGGGGGGATCATGGGCCAGGTAAATCCAATCGATGCAGCGGAGAACAGCGGCGTCGACACGCGCGCGCAAGGCAACGTCATCCGCGTCACGACGAATGACCCCAAGATCGCCGTGGCCATCGAAGCAGGTTTCGAGCGCTTGGTGGTCGAGCGCAGCACCGATCAGGGGCTCACGTACGAAGAGATTTCCCACGCGTCGGAGCGCCCTGTGCTCAAAGAGGGGCAGTTCGTCTACGAGTTCTTCGACCGCTGCGGCGACCCCGGCTACCTCTACCGCACGCGCTACGTCGGTACGATCAAGGGTGAGAAGTATTGCACCGACCCAAGCCCGTCCATCCTTGGCGCGGGCCTTGCGGTCCGCAATATCCTGACGGTCGAGCAACTGAAGAGCCGCTACATGTTCGGGCTCGACCTGACGAACGACAAAGGCGAACCGCTCGAAGACGACGTGTACCTTTCGTACATCATGGCGGCGATTCGCGGCTTCGAGAAGCAAGTCGATATCCCGCTCTTGCCGACCACGTTTGTCGAGAAGCACGACTACTACCGGAACGACTATCACTCGTTCAACTTCATCCACTTGGATAACACTCCGGTCATCGCCGTTGACGAGTTCCGGGTGCAGTACCCATCGGGGCAGAACGTCATCATTTTCCCCGGCGAGTGGATTCGCCTGAGCAAGCTCGAAGGGCACGTGCAGATCGTGCCCACGAGTGGCACGCTCTCCGAGATCCTTGTCGGCCAAGGCGGCAGCTTCCTTCCGGCCATCTACAACGGGCTCGACTATCTCCCTGAGCTTTTCGAAGTGGCCTACACGGCGGGCTTCGAAGACGGGAAGATCCCGGCCGATATCATCAATCTGATCGGCATGATGGCGAGCATCGGACCCTTCCACATCTTTGGCGATCTCATTGCCGGCGCGGGCATCGCGAATATCAGCCTGAGCATGGACGGGCTGAGCCAATCCGT